>Ga0209450_10000115_pt1 | contig 46063 bp, 38 predicted proteins | sample FrelakmetLWP11LW_FD_187149 | JGI IMG/M metagenome (GOLD analysis project Ga0209450, IMG submission 187149) | Freshwater lake sediment microbial communities from the University of Notre Dame, USA, for methane emissions studies - LWP11 LW (SPAdes)... | ecosystem: Environmental > Aquatic >...
CGCAAAGCCGATAGACCGGTGAGTCCATCTGGCGGTCGGGGGCGTCGATGTCGCGCTGGAGGGTATCGGGACAGCTCGCCATGGTGCTGATATATCGCATCGCGGCTGGGCGGGAGCAAGGGATGGGGGTGTTTAGGGGTTGGTGGTTGGGTGTGGCCCAGTCGCCCCGGCTGGGATGGTTTTAAGGAGCCGCGCGCGGCAAGCGGTCGGAATCACGGGCGGCGGTGCCACAGCCTAAGAGGAATTCAGGCTGCGTGGAACTGAAAGTCCTTTAGACTCAGTTTGGGGGTGCGCTTGGACAGACTGAGGATCTCAACTCCCACGACCTGATTCTGGTCATTGAAATCGAGTATGACGCCCGGGGAAACCTCTTCGGAATCGACTATCTTGGAATCGTCGAGCCGCAGATACAGGGCATCGGCCGCTTCATCCACTTTCAGCTTCATAGCCTGCCTTTCATCTTGCGGTCGAAGTATACCGTAATGATACGCACGGGGGCAGCCGTCGGGTCCAACACCACGCGCAGGATGCGATTCCCACGCTCCGCGATGGGCCTGAGGTGGTGACGAAGTCGCGGGTCGGCACGGTCAGGTTCGACCAGCGTTGGGCTGGCCAGCGCTTGCTCCATCCACTCCGGAGGGATGCATCGGTCGGCCAACGCATCCGCGGCATGCTGGGTGAGTTCATAAGTCATCGTGTGGCCTCGCCATCGATGTGGATTTCGTCGTCGGCCAGGCCGCAAAGCCGATAGACCGGTGAGTCCATCTGGCGGTCGGGGGCGTCGATGTCGCGCTGGAGGGTATCGGGACAGCTCGCCATGGTGCTGATATATCGCATCGCGGCTGGGCGGGAGCAAGGGATGGGCCCGTTGGAATCACCGCCGCGGGCGGCGGCGCCCCATGGCCAGCGATTGAGGCCGGGCTGCTCGCCCGCACATCTTCATCGCTTCTTTTGAATAAACCGTCGCAGGTCGCCCAGCTTCATGCAGTTGATGACCGATTCGGGCGTGACCCAGGCGCGGCGGGCCACGACCAGCCCCAGCGCCATATCGCCCAGGCCGGCGGTGCTGTGGGCATCGGTATTGACCGAAAGCATCACCCCGGCGTCGATGGCAGCGCGGGCGTGAACCTCGCTTAAATCCAGGCGCGGATAGCCGGCATTGATCTCCAGGGCCGTGCCGCTGTCGGCCGCCGCCTTCAGCACCTGGGCAAAATCCAGCGGCAGACCCTCGCGGCGCCCGATCAGCCGGCCGGTGGGGTGGCCGATGACGTTGACGTATTTGTGTTCAATGGCCCGCAGCAGCCGCGCGGTGGCCTTGGCGCTATCGAGCTTGAGGGCAAAGTGCGGGCTGGCCACCACAAAGTCCAGTTCCTTGAGCACCGCATCCTCATAGTCCAACCGCCCGTCGCCCAGGATATCCACCTCCGCGCCGGCCAGCAGCGTGATGCCCTTGACGTTGGCCTTGCGGACGTCGGCGGCATGCTTGATCAGGCGGCGCTCGTCCAGGCCATTGGCGATGACCTGGCTCTTGGAATGGTCCGTGATGGCCAGGAACTCATAGCCCAGGTCCCGGGCGGCCAGGGCCATCTGCTCAATGGTGGCGGTGCCGTCGGAGGCCGTGGTGTGCGTATGCAGGTCGCCGCGCAGGTCTTCCTGTGTCAGCAGGCGGGGCAGGCGCTTTTCCAGGGCGGCCTCGACTTCGCCGCGATCTTCGCGCAGCTCGGATGGGATGTACTGCATGCCCAGCCGCTGATAAATCTCCTGCTCGGTGGCGGCCGCCAGAGGTTTGGCGGCCGGCGCCTGGCCGGCCTGCTTGTCGGCCTTGTCGTAATCCTCCAGGCGATAAAGCCCCCATTCGTTCAGGGTCAGACCCATCTTCTGGGCCAGCCCGCGGATGCGCACGTTGTGGTCCTTGGAGCCGGTGAAATAGAGCAGCCCCGCGCCCCAGTGTTCCGGCGGCAAAATGCGCAAATCCACCTGCACGCCGGACTCGCTGACGATCGACGCCTTCACATCACCGGCGGCCAGGACGCGATCCACGCCCGGCAACTGGGTAAACGCCTGGACGACCTGCGTGGCGGCCGCGGGCTTTTGTACCACGGCCAGCAGGTCAATATCGCCGATGGTCTCGCGGCCACGACGCAGGCTGCCGGCCAGTTCCGCCCGCTTGACGCCCGGCAGCGCCTGGATCTGCTGCAACAGCGGCTGGGCCACCTGCATCGCTTCGGCGATGCCCACCCGGCCGGCGGCTTTGGCCCGCGCCTCCAGGCCGCGGCGAATGATCTCAATTTTCTTGGGGCCGATGCCCTTGATGCCTTCGAGCTTGTTTTGGGCGATGGCCACCGACAGTTCTTCGGCGCTGGTGATGTTTCGCAGTTTCCAGAGCAGCGCGAGGGTCTTGGGGCCCACACCCTCGATGTTGAGCAGCGGCAGCAAGCCGGCCGGTACGCTGGCGCGCAGCTCTTCGTAGTCGGTGCTCTGGCCGGTGCGTACGTATTCTTCGATGATGCGCTTGCTGTGGGCGCCCACGCCTTCGATTTCGCCCACGCGGTCTTCTTCGACAGCGCGGCGCAGGTCGATGCCCAGGTTTTCCAGAATGCGTCCCACCTTGCGAAAAGCCAGAACCTTGAAGGTGTTCTCCCCCTTGATATCCATCAGGTCGGCCAGTTGATGGAAGACCGCGGCGACTTCGTGGTTGAGGTCCATGGTCTTAGCGTAGCCTCGGCCGGGCGGCGGGGGAAAGGCGCGAATTGCCTCCGCGCGTCAGACGATGGCCGCTGGTCGGGCTGTGGCCGCCAGTCGGCGGTTCAGATCGCCAGGTTGAGCTGGGCGCGGAGGTAGATTTCGTTGTCGCCCGTGCCGCCTTGCACGCCTTGGCCCAGGAAGGGCGCCGGGGCCCCGTTGGGCAGGTAGCCCAGGTCCACGGTGACCTTGGCCCTGGGGCCGGCGGCCGCGGTCAGATAATGGCTGACGCCCACGGTCAGTTCGTGCATATTGCGCTGGCCGTTGAGCTGTTCGTTCTCAAAATGCACCCAGTCCCAGCGTGCGAAGACCTGCCATTGCGGGCCCAGTTCATAGCTGGCCTGGAGCAGCAGGCCCCAGTCGAAAGTGCTTTGATCACCCAGGGCATTGCGGGTGTCAACCATGCGTCCCAGGCCGGCCGCATAGGCTCCCAGGCCGCTGGTGTTGCCGTATTGGCCATCCACGGTCATGAGGTATTGGGTAAACCCATCGCCTTGGGAAACGTCCGCTCCGGCACCCAGCACCACCAGGTCCGCGGTCAGGTTGCGGGCGGCGAAGCTCTGGTAATTTTTCCAGTCGCCCATGAGCTTAAGCTCCATCCGGCCGGCCAGGCCCCAGTTAGTGGCGGCATCGGTGAAGTCGGTATTGAGGCTGCGGGCGCCATCGTGGACGACCAGCTCAAAATAGGCCGGCTGGTCGGGGCGATAGTCGCCATAGATCAGGCTGATGCCCTGCACGCGCTCGGTCAGGCCGCCGCCGAGGGTGGCGTTGAGCAGCGAACGTTCGACGGCCAGTTGGATCTTGTCGCTGACGATTTCCTCGTGGAAGGGAGGCAGCTTGAACTGGCCGGCGCGAATGGCGCAGGCCGGCGCGGCTTTGTATTTGGCCCAAACGTCCAGAATAGAGCCGGCGCCGGTGGAGCGGCTGAACTCGATTTGCAGGTAATAGCTTAGATCGGGGGTAAAGGCGTTGCCGGCAAAGTCGATGCGGGCGCGGCGCAACTCAAAGCCATTGGTGGTGCTGGTGGCATCATCGTTCTTGGCGTTCTGCCGGATATCGGTGACGTTGCGCACCTGCAGGTGCAGTCCGGGTTTGAGGACAAAGTCGCCCTGGCGAATGAAGAAGCCGTTGTCATAGCCGGCCGAACCGCCGGTTTCGGCCAGGAACCGGCTTTGGCTGTCGGCCTGCTGGATGGCCTGCTGAATTGTGGCCTGGGCGTGAGTCAACGTAACGATCGCAAGCACGCCAGCGACGGCGGCAACAGAACTGCACCGCATAGAAATGCTCCTTCCCGAAAAGCCCCTTTTCAGGGCGCGCAGTGTCGCGATGGCCGATGTTGGCGTCAAGGGTGAAGGGCAACTCACCGCAGGCCGGAGAATTCCAAGAAGTCGATCAGTAACGGACCTTGGAGGCAACCGCGCCGTCGGCCAAGCCGGGCGACGGGGATTTCGATGATGTGGGTATCGTGGATGAAGCAGCTCTTGCTCAGCCCCGTGGCCGGGAAGTCGGCATGGTCATTGTCCAGGGGAAAGCAGTTACCGCTATAGCACTGGCTGGCGATGGGAAAGCAACCGAGCAATCCGCCCGGACGGATTTCCACGATCAGCCACGGCCGCATGTCGGCGCATCCGTTCCAATGCACCTCGGCATTGTAGATCTCAAAGCGTTGCATCAGCGCCGGGGTTGAAGGGGCACGGCATGGCCGCGGACGTTTCCGGGCTGACGACTGGACGTTCCAAACGAAAGCGCCGCTGGTCGCCGCTGGCAGTGGCGATGGCCTCAAAGGGGATGGGCGTCGAAGTGCCTTCGACGTAGGTGTTGCGATATTCCGGCAAGTCGTGCGTTTGGTGGACCAGCTTCCACGTCCGCGTGGCTCCGTGGTCGCGCACAATCTGATCGAGCACTTGTCGGTCGGCATCGTTGAGCATGGCCACGCCCGGGTTCTGCCGCAAGCTGACTTGAGTATCTTCGACGTGAATGAAGCGGAAGACACGATCGCGATTGATCAGGGCCACCCCGTTGAGCAGATCCAGACAGCCCGACGGCACCGGCCCATAGGGCATGGCCACAAGCTGGTCGCCGGTGATACTGACGCCGCGCTCGATGAACGACTGGCGGTCAGCCAAATAGAGAAGCTTGGTCAGCTTGACCTTGTCCAGCGATGTGCCCACGGCCGACAGGATGTAAGCCATCGCCTGGACGGCCTTGTCGGGGTTGAAGCGAAAGCCAATTCGCATTCGAGACATTATTTTATACCCGATCGGGTCCTTGAGACTATCGGTTAAATGCCAAAGGGAGCCTCACACACAGCGGGTGAAAAGCATATCCCAAAGGGGCCGTTCCGCAATAAACCAAGCCAATCCCCCAAAAAGCACGCGGGCCCAGGTGGGGTCTGGGCCCGCGTAGCGTCGGACAGTTGCGGCGGAAAGCTGCCGCAAAAGGGGGTTGCCCATAGCTCTTAGATGACCAGTTGGAACTGGCCGCGGATGATGAATTGGGCATCTTCGCTGCTGAGGATGCCGATACCGGTCTCCGACGGCCCGCCGTTGGGGAGGTATGTCGCGTCGATGCTGAACTTGGCCTTATGGCCGGCCTTGGGGGTCAGGAAATAATTCAGCCCGACGGTCATCTCGTGTAGCGTGTCTTCGCCGGTCACGAAATCCTCATCCAGCAGGGTCACGTCATAGCGGGCGAAGACTTCGACCTGGCTGCTGACCAGGTAGCCCACCTGGCCTAGGAGGCCCCAGTCAAAGCGGCTGTCGTCGTTGCCGACATTACGCGGATCGGTCCAGGCGCCCAGCATCGCACCATAGAGGCTCATCGCGCCGGTCTTGAACTGGGCATCCACGGTTCCCAGCAGGGCGTTGAAGTTGTCGCCCTGGGTGAAGTCCAGGCCGCCGCCGATGACCAAGAGGTCATTCTTGAGGTTCAGCGTGCTGAAGTCGCGGTAGTCCTTCCAGTCGCCCATGGCCTTGAATTCCAAGCGCCCGAACAGGCCGAAGTTGACGCCGTTGTCCTCGAAGTTGGTGTTGAGGTTGCCGGCGCCGTCGGTGAAGCCGAGGTAGGCCTTCATGGAATCAAAGTGCATCATCAAAGCCACGCCCTGGACGTAGTCGGTGACGCCGCCGCCCAGCAGCTCATTGAGCAGCGAGCGGTCGACGGCCAGTTGCGAGGTCGAGCTGACCATTTCTTCGTGGTGGACCGGTTCCTTGAACTGGCCCATCCGCAGGCTGATCTGGTCGGAGAGCTTGTAGTCGGCATAGGCCTCTTCCAGGCTCACCGCGCCGTCCTTGCGGCTGGAGGCGATGCGCAGGTAGTAGCTCAGTTCGGGCACGAAGGCGCTGCCCGCCAGCCAGATCTTCATGCGGCGGACCTCAAAGCCGTTCTGGATGTCGTTGGCGTCGTCGTTCTTGACGCCGTCGCGCCAGTTGGTGACGTTGCGGAACTGGAATTGGGCGCCGGGCCGCAGAGAGAAATCACCCTGCTTGATGAAAAAGCCCTTGTCGTCCACACCGGCGGACCCGCCGCTTTCGGCCAGGTAATGGCTCTTGGCGCTGGCTTGAGCCACGGCCTGGGCGATACTCGAATCACCAGCGGGGGCCTCCGCGAACGCTGCGGAGGACAAGGCCATCGCCGCTGCCACAGACAGACGTTGCACACGATTCATACGGTCTCCTTCCAAAAAAGAGGTTGTTGAAACTGCCCCGCAGTCTAGGGAAGGCTGTGAACGCTTAATGAAGACGGCGCCAAAGCGGCGCAAGCGCCGCTGGGCAGGCCGGGCACTGCATCGGAGGCGATGCGGCGCTTCACGCGCAGGTGTGTATCGAGCCAATCAGCCCTGATGGGTGAGGATTATTGTGGTCTTGACCGGGTCTTAGCGCGTGTCAGCGGATGCTGGCCGCCAGGGCGCCCATCTCGCACAGTTGCCAGAGGATTTGTGCCGCCGGCGGCACCGAGCCTAGCACCAGCGTGCCGGCCACCGCCAAACCCAGCGCCAGCCGCAGCGGAAAGATAGCGCGCGGTGTGGGGTTGCTGCTGGTCCATTGCGGCTGTGGACGCAGGAACATCGCCCCCACGATGCGCAGGTAATAGGCCGCCGAGATGGCCGCGTTGACCACCGTGATGATGGCCAGCCAGACCAGGCTGCCCGAACCGCCGGCCAGCGCGGGCTTGATCAAGAGCAGTTTGCCCAGAAAGCCGACCGTCAGCGGAATGCCAATGAGGCTGAAACACGCTACTGCCATCGCCAGCCCCAGGCCCAGGTTCTGCCGGCCGGTGCCGGCCAGGTCTTCATAGGTTTCGGCGGTGGTGGCCGGCTCACTGCTTTGGCGCGCCGGCAGCAACATCAGAACCATGAAGGCTGCGGCGTTCATCAGGCCATAGCCGGCGATGTAAAACAGCACCGCGCGCAGGGCGTCCAGGCGCGAGCCGGCGTCGGCCGCCCCGGCCAGTGCCGCCAGTCCCACCAGCATATAACCACTGTGGGCCACCGAGCTGTAAGCCAGCACGCGCTTGACGTTGTGTTGAAGCAAGGCCAGCACGTTGCCCACGGTCATCGTCAGCACCGCCAGCACCCACAGCAGTTTCACGATCGAGATGGGCATGAGCCACTGTGGGCCGGCCACCACGCCCAGCACCTTGATGATGGCCACAAAGCCGCTGATCTTGGGCACAAAGGCCAGAAACGCCGTCACCGGCGTGGCCGCTCCTTCATAGACGTCGCCAACGTAAAAGTGCAGCGGAACGGCGGCGATCTTGAAGGCAAAGCCGGCCAGCAGCACCAGGACGCCCATCATCTGCCATGGACTGGGCTGGCCCAATGCGCCTTGCAGCGCCGGGCCCATCTGCGAGAGCCGCACGGTGCCGGTCGTGCCGTAGAGATAGCTGAAGCCAAAGAGCATCAGCGCTGCGGCCATGGCCCCCAGGAAGAAATATTTGACCCCGGCCTCCTGGGCGGCGGGCAGCGGCCTGGAGATCGAGACCATGATGTAGGTGGGAATGCTCACCAGTTCCAGCGCCAGCAACAGGAGGATGGTGTCATCGGCGCCGGACACCAGGAACACCCCGGCCAGGCTCAGCAGCGCCAGGCCAAAGAACTCACCGCCGTCATCGCCCAGGTCCAGCGACTCGTTGCCGGCAGCGTTGGCACGCGAGGGCCAGGCCATCAAGACCAGAACTCCGCCCATCAAGGCCGTCACCAGCTTGATGTAGATGCTGAGCTGGGTGATGCGCACCGCGCCGCCCAGGGCCACGCCGATGGCTCCGCCGGGCGCCAGCAGCACCTGCACGACTATCGCCCCGACCAGCGCCGCCAGCGCCACCACGGGCGCGATTTTGCGCGCGGCGGGCTTGGCAAAAGCTCCCAGCAGCAGCAAGGCGCTGCCGGCGACGATCAGGACCAGGTCTGGGAGTATGAGGGTCAGCATGTCGTGTGAGTCTTGATGGCCAGGGGGCTGCGGCATGAAGAGGACGTGGCTTGTGCCGCCGGCACGGGATACGAAGCCGGCTGACTGACGTTGGACACCGGGCTGCGCAAATCGCGCAGAGGCTTCAGCATGCTGCGCAACACCGGCGTGGGCACCACGCCCAGCAGCACGACCGCCAGCGCCAGGGGGATCAGGATGGACATCTCGCGGCCGTCCAGGTCGCTGTGAGCGCCGGCCGAAGGGCTGTGGGTCGACGAGGGGTCGTCTGCTGCCGCGTGGCTGTCGGCTGACGAGTGCTGCGGCGTCTTCAGAGGCCCGAAGATGACACGCGCCACCATGTGCAGCATATAAACCGCGCCCAGGATCACGCCGATGGCGGCCAAAGCGCCAAAGCCCATGCCCAGATGGGGCGAGGTGAACGCACCCAGGATGGTCAGAAACTCACTGACAAAGCCATTGAGCCCGGGCAGCCCGATGCTGGACAGGGCAAACAGCACAAAGAAGAACGACAGTCGGGGCATCACCCGCCCCAGGCCGGACAGCTCGGAGATATCTCGCGTGTGATAGCGGTCGTACACCATGCCCACCACCAGGAACAGCGCCCCGGTGCTCAGGCCGTGGTTGATCATGTAGAGCACCGAGCCCTGCATGCCCGCATCGTTCAGCGCCACCAGGCCCAGCACGCAGAAGCCCAAATGCGAAACGGAGGAATAGGCCACCAGTTTCTTGATGTCCGGCTGCACCCAGGCGGCCAGCGCGCCATAGAGAATGCCGATGACACACAAGGCCCCCACAAAGTGGATCAGTCCGGGGAACATCATCCCCGCACTACTGACCAGCCCCAGCGGCACAGCCAGGCGCAGCAGCCCGTAGGTGCCCAGTTTAAGCAGCACGCCGGCCAGGATGACCGAGCCGGCCGTCGGCGCCTCGGTGTGGGCCAGCGGCAGCCACGTATGCACCGGGAACAGCGGTACTTTCACCGCAAAGCCCGCCAGCAGTCCCAGCACCACCCACCAGCGCGTGCTGGCCGGCAGCGTCTGGGCATGGCGCATCACATCGCCCAGGTCAAAGGACGGCGCGCCGCCCGGGCCGGCCCCCATGCCCAAATAGACCACCGCCGCCAGCGTGAAGATCGAGCCGGCAAAGGTAAACAGGAAGAACTTTCCGGCGGCGCGCCGGCGCTGCGGCCCGCCCCAGATCCCGATGATGAAGAACATCGGGATCAGCGTCAGCTCGAAAAAGACATAGAACAGCAGCAGGTCGCGGGCCAAAAACACGCCGATCATGGCCGCGTGCAGACCCAGCATCCAGGCGTAATACTCCACGGGACGATCCTGGATGCTCTTGAAGCTGGACGCGACGGCCAGCGGCGTCAGCAAGGCCGTCAACAGCACCAGCCAGAAGCTGATCGCGTCCATGGCCAGGCTCAGCGAGAAGCCGATGGCCGGAATGCTCAGGATATAGGGATTGCGGGGATCAGGACCAAAAGCCAGCGGCGGCGCGGGATCGGCAAAGAGAGCGATGCCCGCCAACATCGCGATGGCCAGCGTGGCCAGGCTGATGCCCAGCGCCCAGAGGCGCGCGGCGCGGGCCGTGGGCAGCAGCGCGCCAAAGACGGCTCCCAGCAGCGGCACGACCAGAAGAAGCACCAGCGTGTATCCCATGTCAACCCAGGTTCACAGCAACAGCAGCAGCAGAATGACCACGATGCCGAACACCATGGCCGTGGCATAGCCTTGCAGCGAGCCGCGCTGCGTGGCTAGCTTCAGGGCCGTGCCGGTGGCCTGCGGTACAAAGCCCACCAGCCAGATGAGGCCATCGATGATCCAGTCGTCGATGGCCACCGCCACGCGGCCCAGACCGCGCAGCGGCTCCACGATATAGCGTTGATAGAACTCGTCGACGAAGAAGCGCGCTTCGATGATGCTGGTCAGCGGCTGCAGGCCCTCGGCCAGGCGCTGGGCGGCGCGGCGATCGCGCAGGTGCAGTCGATACGCCAAACCCACGCCCGCCAGCGCCACCGCCGTGCTGATGAGCATGATGATGCCCGCGCCGCCGTGTTCGGTGGATTCGACCTGGCCAAAGCCTGCTGCGGCTACATGGTCGTTGCCGCAACGGGCCGCCTCATAGCCCTGGCGCAGCGAGGGGCTGGCGCCCAAAAACTCGCCCAGGGCGTCATGCCAGTTAAACAGCCCGCCCAGGGCGGCGCCGGCCGCCAGGATCACCAGCGGCGCGATCATGATCGCAGGCTCGGGATTGTGGTGCTCCGCGGCGTGGCCATGGCCATGCTCGGGTGCTGTGGGAATCAGCTCCGGACCCCAGAACACGCGGAAATAGAGACGGAAGGTGTAATAGGCCGTCAGGAACGCCGCCGCCAGCAGGATCAGCCCGATGCCGGCGTTGTAGGAGAAGGCTGCGTGCAGCACCTCGTCCTTGGAAAAGAACCCGGCAAACGGCGGCACGCCGGCCAAAGCCAGGCATCCCACCAGCATCAGGCGGTTGGTCCAGGGCAGCACCCGGCGCAGCCCCGACATCTTGCGCAGGTCCAGTTCGCCGGCCATGGCGTGCATCACCACGCCACTGGCCAGGAACAGCAGGGCCTTGAAAAACGCGTGGGTCACCAGGTGAAACATGCCGGCCACCGGCGCCAGCACCGCCACCCCGACGAACATGTAGCCCAACTGGCTGATGGTGGAGTAGGCGAAGATCTTTTTCAGGTCGAACTGCCGCAGAGCGATCACGGCCGCGAAAATGGCCGTCAGGGCGCCCACCAGGGCGACGGTGAGCGTGGCCGCTGGGTTGCCGGCGAACAGCACCCCGCAGCGGGCGATCATGTAGACGCCGGCCGTGACCATCGTGGCGGCATGGATCAAAGCCGAGACCGGCGTGGGGCCTTCCATCGCATCGGGCAGCCACACGTACAGCGGAATCTGTGCGCTCTTGCCGAAGGCGCCCAGCATCAGGCAGAAGGGGATGACGCCCAGCAGGGCATGCTGACTGGCGGTGGCCTGGATTAAGGCCCCGCCGTCGGGTCCGCTGAAGTAGTTGACCGTGCCAAAGAGGGTAAAGATCAGCAGGATGCCCAGGGCAAAGCCAAAGTCGCCCACGCGGTTGACCAAGAAGGCCTTCTTGGCCGCCTCGCGTGCCGAGGGCTTCTGGTAGTAGTAGCCGATCAGCAGGTACGAGCAGAGCCCCACGCCTTCCCAGCCCAGGTAGAGCATCACGAAGTTGTTGGCCATGACCAGTACCGTCATGGCGAAGATGAACAGACCCAGGTAGGCGAAAAAGCGGTAGTAGCCCTCTTCGCCGGCCATATAGCCGCGCGAAAAAAGCATGATCAGAAAACCAATGCCCGTCACCACGCACAACATGGTGACGCTGAGCGTGTCCAGCCAGGCCCCGGCTTGGGCGACGAACGAGCCGGCCTGAATCCAGGTGAACCAGACCACCTCAAACTGCCGAGACGGCGCCGGCTGGCCGGCCAGCGTGGCCAGCAGCCACAACGACATCGCCGCGCTGGCGCCCACCGACAGCCAGATCGGCCAATGCGAGCGCTGCTTCAGCCAACGGGCGCCGGCAAAGCCGCTGATGGCCGCCCCCATCAGGGGCAGCAGCGGGATCAGGAATGCGAGTTTGACGGCCAGGGGCATCGGCTAGCCTCTTAAGTCCTTCCAGGCTTCGGCGTCCAGGGTCTGGCGGCGGCGGAACAGCAGCACCACCAAAGCCAAAGCCAGCGAGGCCTCGGCGGCGGCAATGACCAGCAGGAAGATGACAAAGGCCTGGCCGGCCAGGTTGCCGTGGTAACGTCCGAAGGCGATCAGGTTGATGGCCACGCCTTGGAACATCAGTTCCGTGCAAAGGAAAAGGACAATCAGGTTTCGCCGCGACATGAAACCAATCAGCCCGATCACGAAGATGATCGCGCCCACGGCCAGGTATCGTTGTAATAGTGTCTCACTCATACGGATCCACTATTGCTGGGGGTACTCCTTCGCACGCGGATTCCGAGTCCCATAGACGGGGATGGCGTGGGGGTTGTCTTCGGCGGGAACCGGTCCAGCATCAACCGTGGGGGGCGCCGGGGCCGGACCGAAGCGGCGTCGAGCCACCATGACCGCGCCAACCATCGCCACGGTAAGAATCAGACCCGCCAGCTCCAGGTTGGCGACCTGGTCCACAAACAGGTAGGCCGCCAACTCTTGTACGGTGTCCGGCTTAATGGCTACACCCTCGCGGAGGCTGGCCACACTGCCCGCGGCCGTGCCGGGGCGGGGTCGCAGTCCCTGGGCCTTGTCGAAAATGACAATCAGCATCACGGCCATGAGCACAAAGCCCAGCGCGGTGGCGGCCAGCGGCTCGCGGCTGTGCTGGTCATAGTCGGCGCCGCCCTGGGCGTCGGGGCCGTGGGTCTGCTGGGCCAGCATGATGACAAAGATATAGGTGATGAGGATGGCCCCGGCATAGATCAGCACCAGGGCGGCGGCCATGAATTCGGCCCACAGCAGCACGAACAGACCTGCGCTGGCCAGGACGGTCAGCACAAAATACAGCGCGCTGTACACCGGCCTGGGATGGCTGATGACGCGCAGGGCGCTGGCCACCGCAATGGCCGAGAAAATCCAGAAGTAGATATCAGCAAAACTGGCAGCCGCCTGCCGTGCCATCAGCGCCGCGGCCGTCAGTCCGGCGACCAGGAGAATGATGCCCCCGACGGTCCGTATGGAGGCTTCCCGCCGCGAGGGCAGCAGCAGGGCAGTCCCCACGCCGCCGACCGCGCATAGAACAATGACCACCAGGGCCGAGGGAGCAGAGGCCGCCAGGGGCAGGGCGCAGACGAACTTGGTGGACACCCACGCGAGCATCGGGGCTAGCGGAAGGCCAGAGTCTAGAGACGGCCGCATCGCTTTGCAACCGCGAAGATTGCACCCGCGCCGCGCCCCGCGGCCGTGACGGTCGACTCAGCCGGCGGCGACGGCCTTCTGCAGACGCGCCACCAGGCTCTCCACCAGGCGCAGGCGCTGCTGAAGGCGGTCATGAACATCCGGCGAGTCGGTGTGGTGGATCTCCGTGGGCAGATCCCGGCGTTCGGCCTCCAGAAGCTCCAAGATCAGTTGCCATTCCCGTTGTTCGAGCTGAGGTGGGTTGAGCATAAAAACCTCCATCCACAGGACAGCACCACATACGCTCTTGACTATTTCTATTATACGGCCCGCCCGCGGGTGGGGAGGGGCAAAAGCGGCCGGTAACACTCGGCCGTCAGCGCGGTATCAAGGGCAGGAGCCTTCGTTGCCCGGCCAAGCCGGTTGTGGGCCTGTCCCGCCCGTGTAAGATTGGTCTACCCGGCAGAATGGAGTGGGTCATATGATGTACTTCCAGCGCAAGAGCTTGATGGCGTTGGTGGCGGGGCTGGTGTCGCTGGCTTCGACGGCCTTGGCTGAAACGCCAGCCGAAGCCTTGGCCAGGGCCGCCAAGAGCGTGGCCACCGTCGAGTATTTCATGGGCAAGGAGTTCTTTACCGCCACGGCCTTTTGCGTGGACCCGGCGGGTCTGTACGTGAGCTTGCTGCCGCATCGTCTGCAGGAGAACAACGCTCAGCACGGCGTGCGGTTGCTGGTGAACCCCGGGACGCCGCAGCAGAAGATCCTGAGCGTGAAGCTCTGGCCGGCCGATCAGCATTTCCCCTTCAGGGTACTCAGTGTCACGCCACCGGCGGGGCTGGCGGCCCTTGAGCCGTTTCCGCAGGAAAAGGTCGAGACGGGCGCCGCCGTGACGGTCTTGGCCGCCGAACGTCCCACCGACAAGCGCGGCACCGGGCGCATCAAGCCGCTGAGCCTGACGGTGGTTCATTCGCCCACGGTGGGGCCCAGCCTTCAGCACAAGGACGCCGAGGCTTTGCCGGCGTCGGCGATAGGCGCTCCGATTTTGAACGAAGCCGGCCAACTGGTGGGCGTGGTCACCGCGCCCCCGCGCTTTTCCGGTATCGGGTCTGTGACACACTTTTTATCGCTGCGCCAGATCGAGTTCGACCCCGGGCCCACTGCTTATGCCCGGCGAACCGAGAAGCGCGAATTTACCGTCCGCGTGCACCCGTTCTATTTCCCCAAGGACAAACTGGTGGTGGAACTGGGCATCGGTGATCTGCGCTATGGTCTGCGCACGGTGGCCACGATGGCCGGCCCCACGGGCTACAAGGCTTCGGTAGCGCCCATGGAGGTCGAGGAGAAGGAAGTCACCCATGCCGTCGACTATCGCGTGACCGTGAAGCTGGATGAGAAGGTGATCGCGACCCTGCCGGGCACGCTGGATCTGGAAGGCAACCCCGCCACCCGGCCGTCCAAGCTGGCGATGGAGCCCTTCAGCATTCAGCCGCCGGAATTGGAGGCCGAGGTCGTCAATATCCCGATGTTTGCCTCCGCCGATGGTTTCTTCACCGGCGGCGGCGGACGCTTTGTCTTTGCCCTGCTGAGCCAGCAGCGGCGCCTGGCGGTCATGGACGTGAGCCTGGGCCGGATCGTGAAGTACCTGACCCTGCCGGCCGGGCCGGTGATCTGCGCCGCCGGGGCCACCCGGCTGGTGGTGATCGCGCCGGAACAGAACCTGATGCAGCGCTGGAACCTGCGTAATTTCCAGCGCGAGCAGACGGCGCCCATACCGCGCGGGCTCAATGTTCACTCAGCCATGATGGGCCCGGCCTCGGATGGGCCGCTGGTCATGCTGGCCAGCACGCGGGCCCAGCGTCCGCAGTATGGCCTGCTGTTTGTCGATGCGGCCCGCCTGACCGAGTTGCCCGTGGAGATGCCGCGGGGGGCCGATTGGAATATCAACACCAGCCACTACGCCATGCGCATCAGTGATGATGGGCGCGTGCTCTGCGCCTGGGAGCCCAAGTACGGTGCCAAGACCACGGTTCACATTCTCCGCCTTGGCGATCGCATGGCCTCCGCCGCCACGCTCGAAGAAGAGTCGCTGGTGCCCAGCGCCGACGGGTCGGTCTTTTTCGGACCCGACAAGGTTTATGCTTCGGACCTGTCGGTCCTGTCAAACGTGGTCAGCGGGCGCTTTGTTCCCATGGAAAACAGCGTCTGCTACCTGCATGTGGATGGGCCCAACGTGCGCCTGATGTTGACGGCCGACCGCAAGGCGCTGGTGCCGGCGCCGCTGGACCCATGGGGCAAGCTGCTGCACGTTTCGGCGGCCAACCTGCTGATCAACTGCAGCGGCAGTTCTTTTCGCCTGAAGCGTTTCGACCTGGGCGCGGCTCTGGAGAAGGGCGGTGGCGACTATTTCTTCATTGACTCACTGCCCGTGCGGGCAGCCCGCAAAGGCGGAACGTACAGCTACCAGATGAACGTGCGCTCCAAGGCCGGCGGCGTACGCTATACCCTGGAAACCGGACCCAAAGGCATGGCCCTTTCCGAAAATGGACTGCTGCAGTGGGAAGTTCCGCCCGACACGCTTCTGACTTACGCCAATGTGGCCATCGTTGTCAGCGATGCGGGCAACAAATCAACCCGACAGGCCTTTACCTTGACGGTGAAGTGAATAGGCTTTGCCCCGTCTTGTGCCCAGGAGGTCTGTTGCCCTATGAGTGATTCCCTGCAGTGGGGTTTGCTGGCCACGGGGGCTATCGCCCGGGCCTTTGCCCGTGGCCTGGCCAGCAGCAAGACCGGGAAACTGGCCGCCGTCGCCTCGCGCGACTTGGGACGGGCGCAGAGCTTCGCCGCGGAGTTTGGCGCGCAGCGCGCCTATGGCAGCTACGAAGCTCTGCTGGCCGACCCGGGGGTCCAGGTTGTCTACATCTCTACGCCTCATCCGATGCATGCCCTGTGGGCCATCCGCGCTGCCGAGGCCGGCAAGCATGTGCTGGTGGAAAAGCCGATGGCCTTGAACCACGCCCAGGCGATGGCGATGGTGGAGGCCGCACGGGCCCGCGATGTGTTCATGATGGAAGCGTTCATGTACCGCTGCCATCCGCAGACCCAGAAGTTGGTGGAGCTGCTGGGCCAGAACGTCATTGGCCAGGTCAGGATGATCCAGGCCAGCTTTGGCTTCAGTGCTGAATTCAAGCCTGAAAGCCGCCTGTTTGACAACGCCCTGGGCGGCGGCGGGATTCTCGATGTCGGCTGCTATCCGGTCTCGATGGCTCGCCTGATCGCCGGGGCGGCCAGCGGCCTGCCGTTTGCCGATCCCGTGGACGTGCGCGGCAGCGGACAACGGGTGCCGCAGACGGGCGTGGATGCCTGGGCGGCGGCGACCCTGAAATTCGCCAGTGGCATCGTGGCCCAAGTGGCCACCGGCATCCAGGCCAACCTGGAAAACACCGTGCGCATCTTCGGCAGCGAAGGCACGATTTCACTGGCCAACCCCTGGGTCTCCGGCCGCGAAGGCGGCTGCAGTGCTACCCTTCGTGTGCAGTTGCGCGGCCAGAAGGAAGCCCGGGAGATCGTGACCCAGTCGGATATCAGCAGCTTCGCCCTGGAGGCCGACGTGGTGGCGGCCCACATAACGCGACGGCAGGCGCCGCAGATGAACTGGGATGATTCCCTAGGCAACATGCGTGTCCTGGATGCCTGGCGGCAGCAGGTGGGCGTGATCTATCCAGTTGAAAAGCCGCCGGTGGCGACCGTCCATGGCCGGCCGCTGACGGTGGCGGCCGGCCACCGGATGAAGTATGGGACGGTTCCGGGTCTGGACAAGAAGCTGTCGCGCGTGGTCATGGGCGTGGACAACATCTGCGCGGCGCCACATGTGGCGGCGCTGTTTGACGACTTCTATGAAAAGGGCGGCAACGCCTTTGACACCGCCTTCATCTACGGCGGCGGTCACAGCGAGCGTGCCGTGGGCGCATGGATCAAGAGCCGCGGCGTGCGCAACGAAATCGTCATCATCGACAAGGGAGCGCACACGCCCCATTGCCTGCCCCAGGCGATCGGCGAGGAACTGCGCATCAGCCTGCAGCGCCTGGGGCTGGAGCACGTGGACCTCTACCTCATGCACCGCGATAATCCGGAGGTTCCGGTCGGAGAATTCATCGATGCCATGAATGAGCAGCAGCAGGCCGGCCGCCTGACACTGTTTGGGGTTTCCAACTGGACCGTGCAGCGCATCGAGCAGGCCAATGCCTGGGCCAAGGCCCATGGCCGCCGTGGCATCGCCGCGGTGTCCAACAATTTCTCGCTGGCCCGCATGATCGCTCCGCCGTGGGAGGGCTGCGTGGCCTCGTCGGATCCGGAAATGCGCCGCTGGCATCAAGCGACGCAGACGCCGCTGCTGTCATGGTCGAGCCAGGCGCGCGGCTTCTTCGTGCCGCAGCGGGCGGCGCCGGACAAGACCACCGATGAGGACCTGGTGCGCTGCTGGTATAGCCCGGACAATTTCCAACGGCAGGCGCGGGCCGTGGAACTGGCCGGCCAATACGGCGTGGAGCCGGTGAGCATCGCCCTGGCTTATGTGCTTTGCCAGCCGTTCCCGACGTTTGCTCTGATGGGTCCACGTTCGCTGGCCGAGACTCGAACCAGTCTGCCGGCTTTGGACCTGGAACTGACGCCGCGCGAAGTGGCCTGGCTGAATCTCGATGAGGCCTAAAATGCCGGGCCCCCGGCACACCGAATCTGGAGAGCCGATGAGCATTCTGGTTGACAAGAATACGCGGGTCATCTGCCAGGGGATTACTGGCGCGGCCGGTGCCTTTCATACGCGCGGCTGCCTGGAGTATGGCACGCGCATGGTGGGCGGGGTCACGCCTGGCAAGGGCGGGCAGAAGGACCCCAACGGCCTGCCCATCTTCGACACGGTGCAGCAGGCGGTGGATGCCACCGCAGCCAATGCCACGATGATCTTCGTGCCGCCGCCGTTTGCGGCCGACGCCATCATGGAGGCCGCCGACGCCGGCATCAGCCTGATCGTCGCCATCACCGAAGGCATCCCCGTGCTGGACATGGTCAAGGTGCGGGCGTTTTTGAAGGACAAGCCGGAAGTATCGTTGATTGGCCCGAATTGCCCGGGAATCATCACGCCGGGAGAGTGCAAGATCGGCATCATGCCCGGTTACATCCACCGGCCGGCGGCTGTGGGGCAGAAGAACGTGGGCATCATCTCGCGCTCCGGGACGCTGACCTACGAGGCGGTCTGGCAATGCAGCACCCGCGGCATGGGCCAGACCACCTGCGTGGGCATCGGTGGCGATCCGATCAAGGGCCTGAACTTCATCGAGCTGCTGGGCTTGTTCAGCCGCGACCCACAGACCGACGGGATTGTGATGATCGGAGAAATTGGCGGCAGTGATGAAGAGAACGCCGCCGCCTATATCCGTCAGCAGGTGCGCAAGCCGGTGGTGGCGTTTATTGCCGGGCGCACGGCCCCGCCGGGGCGGCGCATGGGCCACGCCGGGGCCATTATCAGCGGCGGCGAAGGCGATGCCAGCAGCAAGATCGCGGCCTTGCGGGCGGCCGGCATCGTGGTGGCCGACTCGCCGGCGACCATCGGCCAAACCATGGCAGAAGCCCTGGGCGGGGCCCGCTAACGCCGCTTGCTATTACGGTTCTAACATACAAAGATACCGCACCCGGCCGGCCGCCATAGGGCCCTTTTAACGCCAGGCGGCGTTGGGCGGTATAAACTGTGGGAAAGCTAACCCTTTTGGAGGACTCTACCGTGATTCGACGCACCGTGCTCCTGGCAACCATCGGTCTGCTTCCGGCTTTGCTCCTGGCCGAGGATTGGCCCCGATGGATGGGCCCTCGCGGCGATCAGATCAGCAAGGAAACCGGCATCCTGGCCAAGATCGAGCAGCCGCCCAAGGAAATGTGGAGCGCCAAGGTCGGCCAAGGCTATTCCAGCCCCATCGCCTACCAGGGCAGGATCTATCTTTTCTCCGTAGTCAACAAGCAGGATGTGCTGCACTGCTTTGACGCGGCCAGCGGCAAGGTCCTGTGGGAACAGGCCTATGACGGCGGCTACATCGGGTCCTATCCCGGAACCCGCGCCACGCCCACGATCGAAGGCCAGTCCATCTACACCTACGGCGGCAATGGCGATCTGGTCTGCCGCAACCTCGAAGACGGCAAACTGGTCTGGCGGATCAACATCCTCCAGGAAACTAAGGGCAAGAACCAAGGCTGGGGCGTCTCCGGCGGGCCGGCCCTGATCGGCGACACCATCTATGTCCAGGGCGGCGTGGGCGGGAACGCGGCCGTGGCCGTGAGCCTCGATGGCAAGATCAAATGGAAATCCGAAGAGCTGGGCGGCGGCTATGCCTACCCGATCATGGCCCAGATCGGCGATGTACGGCAACTGATCTGCTTTGCCAACAAGGCGCTGCTGGGCATCAATCCCCAGGATGGCAAGACGCTCTGGAAGCACGAGTGGGTCACCGACTACGACGTCAACGCCGTGACCCCCGTGTTCAGCGATGGCCACCTGTTCATCACCAGCAACTACAAGAAGGGCGCTTTGATCATGAAGCTGTCGGCCACCGGCGCCACCAAGGTCCTGGATACCAAGGAAGTCACCGGGCACTACCAGCCGGTGATCCTGGATCGCGGCCACCTGTATGTGAACAGCGACGGCACGCTCAAGTGCGTATCGTTCCCCGACGGAGCCATTAAGTGGAGTTCACCGCGGACCGAGCGGCGGTTGCTGGGCCCGGGCGGAACGATGGTGCGCGTGGACGATCGGCTGCTGGTGCTCAGCGACCGGGGCGTGCTCTCTGTTGTGAAGGCCACCCCCGAAGGCATGGAGCGCCTCAGCCAGATCAAGCTGCTGGAGGCCAACGAGGTCTGGTCCACGCCGCTGGTGTACCAGGGGCGGCTGTACGTCAAGGCTGATATAAGCGGCGACGAGAAGAAAGAGCCCAGGCTGTTCTGCTACGACATCAAGGCCCAGTAATTTGGGCCTGGGATGTGCGGGCGAGCCATCGGACAAGCGCAGGAGTTGCCATGCGAACGACGCTGCTGCTGATTGCACTGGCACTGGCGGCCGGCGGGGCGGCGACGCAGCCGGCTACTGGCCCATCGGGCACGGACTGGCCGGCATTCCACGGCGGGGGCGCCATGCTTGGCGTGGCCCCCGATGCGCCGGCGCCGCCGCTGAAGGTGCTGTGGACGTATCGAACCAATGACAAAGAGCGCGCCGGCGTGGATGGCGGGGCCGTCATCGTTGGCAATAGCGTTTACCTCGTCGACAACAAGGGCACCGTACATGCCATCGACCTGAAGACCGGCAAGGCCCGTTGGAAGACGGAGATCGAGGACACCTTTGAAACCCCGCCCCTGGTGCTGGGCGGGCGGGTCATCGTTTGCGATATGTCCGGCGTGGTACACGCGCTAAACGCCGTCGATGGCAAGAAGCTCTGGGAATACAAGAGCGATGGACCCATGCACGCCGGAGCCAACGGCGTGGGCGACCGCGTGCTGATCGCCAACGACCAGGCGCTGATCGGATGCCTGGAGGCGGCCACGGGCAAGGTGCTGTGGACGGCCAGGGCTGGCGACCGGGTCAACTCCGCGCCGACCGTCGCCAATGGCTTGGTGTATGCGGCCGGCTGCGACTCGGCCGTGACCGTGGTGAGCCTGGAGGACGGTAAGGAGAAACTATTGGTGCGAGTGGGGGCCGTAGCACCCGGATCGGCCGCAGTGACCGGCGACCGGTTCATAGTCGGCACCGACGGCGGCAAGGTCGTCTGCAAGAGCCTGGAGGGCAAGGACCTTTGGACCTACGAGGGTGTGGAGGGCGGGGCGATGGTCTTTGGCACACCGGCCGTGGCCGAGGGGCTGGTGGTGGTGGGAGCACGTGACCAGGCCGTACACGCCATTGATCTGGCCAGCGGCAAGGGCCAGTGGAAGTTTCAGACCAACGGGGACGTGGACGGTTCGGTGGCCATCGCCGCGGCGCGGGTGTATGTGTGCAGCCAGGACCGGAGGCTTTATGTGTTGGACCTGAAGACCGGCAAGGAACTGTGGCAGTATCGCGCGGCGGGGAGCCTGGGCGCTGGCCCGGCGTTGACGCGGGAGGTGGTGGTGATCGCGGATAGTTCGGGCAACGTGGTCTGCCTGGGGCCTAATCGCTGAAACTACGAGGGGCGCAAGCCAATCGTCCGTCCAGCCGCCGGCCGGCTGTGCGCCGGTCATCGCCGGCGACACGTTATTCGCATCTTGACACCCTTTGGCGGGCCGATATGGTACAGGGTCTGTCCGCCGAGCACCCTTAGCTCAATTGGATAGAGCGACGGCCTACGGAGCCGTAGGTTGCAGGTTCGAGTCCTGCAGGGTGCGTTTCCCAAGTCCCTGTTTCTGCGTAGCTTGCGAGAGGCCCCGGGACAGCCTCTGCCCCAGAGCACGCCTAACAGAAGCCGACTTGGTCAGTAGTTGGTCAGTCGCGCCGGCCTGCGCGACCGGCCCGAGCAGTTGCGCCTGGACCGCCTGAGCCTTGGAAAGGTCCTCGGCCCGCACGGCCAGGTAGTAGTGCTGCGTCGTCTTGATGTCGCTGTGCCCGGCCAACTGCTGCACCACATGAATGGGCAGATGAGCCGCCCAGTTCGTGATGCAGGACCGACGCAGATCGTGCAGCGTGAAGGCTTCGATGCCGGCTTTCCTGCACAATGTCTGGAACCGGCGCAGGACGTTGTTGATCAGCCATTGGCCGCCGCGCCACTGGCCGGCGTCCACCCGCTGCCGGTAGTAATCCCACCGGCCAGCTTCCATGAAGATGTACGGGCAGTTCTCCGGCGCCAGCGACTGCCAATTGGTGAGCAGGTCAATTGCCTGCGGGGGCAGCGGCACCGAACGCATCTCATGGTCCTTGGGCCGCCATTCCTGGACCAGCCCATCGGCCGACTTCCGTGTTACATGGACCTGACCCGCGGCGAAATCGATGTCACCCCAGGTCAGGTTCAGCGCTTCCTGCACGCGAAGGCCCGTCGTGTAGATCACGACGAGCATCGCTTGAAATCCCGGATCCTGCGCCAACCGCAGGACAGCCTGAAAATCCTCCGCGCTGCAGTATGGAGGGCGCTTCCTCCCGACCTTGAGCAGTGACAATGGCCTGCAGGGATTGGCGCCCTCGGCGATGTAGCCGCGCGCCACCGCGAGGCTGAAGATGCGTTTGAGCGCTCTCAGTTCTCGATTTGCCGACGCCGGCGCGATGCCGGTCGCCAACCGCGTGGCGCGGAACCGCTCAACATCCCTGGTGGTGATGCGGCCCAGCGGCCGGTCCCACCCCACCGCGTCGGCCAGGAGGCCAAGGGCGGCCAGGTGAATGTGAAGCGTCTTGGGCGCCACCGATCCCTTCATCAACGCACCGTGCTCCCTGAAGTAGTCGCCAACCGTAATCCGCTGAGGCAGGTCGGCTTTGCCTTCACGCACGTCGGACTGCCGCTCTTCTGCGAATCGTTCGGCCTCCTTTCGGGTCCTGAAGCTCCTGCTGTACCGGTTTCCATCCGTGCTGAACCAGCGCACAACCCAACTGAATGGCCGCTTCTTAAGCCATTCAGATTCGGGGAGCGGCCGGCCGGAACTATCCGTGGGAACCGATCCATAGAAACTGCGGTAAACACCAACTTTCGTCGTCGCCATGATGATCTCTCCAAGCCCTTCCCGGGCCATGGGCCACCAGGTGACGACTGACCGATGGTCAGTATATCCCGGGGCCTCTGCGGGCGCAAGGGGTCAGGCTTCGGTCTTGACGGCCAGAAATCGATCCAGCTCAGACCGGCGGTACCACACGCGGCGGGCAAACTTGGTGGCCCTGAGCTGCGCCCTGTCGCGCCAGAAGTTCAGGGTTCGAATCGCGGAAGCGGGGGTGTGGGTGCCCAGTTCATCAAGCCTCAGGTACTGGGCTGCCTCAACCGGCGTAAGCAGTTCAGGGAAGTTGGTCGGGCGTGAGGGCCATGTCTCCGACACCACGTCGTTCGAGATGCTGTGCATGTCCCGGGGCGGACGGACAGGCAGCGAGCCCTGCGAACCAACGTGCTCCTGGACCACCGCAGGCCGATCATCACGCGGCTTCGCCGGTTCGCCGGTGTGCAGTGTCGGGGTTATCTTGTTCGCAGTCATAGGTTGTCCCTGGCTACCCTGCCCATCAGGCGCGAGCGTTGCAGCCTCTGCGCGTCCACCATGCCGGCGATGCGCCCGTAGCGATCTTCGTCCTCAGCAAGATTCACGGAGCTGCCCTCCTCCCGCTCGTTTCAACCGAAACATCGCCTGCCGCCGTGTCGGCTGGAGGTTGGCTGTGTGACAGCTCTGACACAGGACCCGCAGCTTCGCGACCGTTCCCCGGGGCCACCACCTGGGCGGCAGGCTCGCCGTCTGTCTTTCCCAGCCAGACCACACCGGCATCGTTTCGGCGGATCACGTCCGGCCGACAAAGAATCCGGCGGCTATCCGCCTGGCGCGGATGAATCAGCGGCGATGCCTGGCACCGTGTGCATCACGCCCGGCCTTGCGGCGACGGCGGTTACGGTTGGCACCGGCACCGCGGGCATGAAGTCGGTCCTGCCGACAGTGAACTTGCGCCCACACGCCTTGCAGACACGCAGGCGGCGAACGCCCAGCGTCGCTGTCCTGCGCACTCCCTTGGCGATGGTGCGATTGGCCCCGCAGAAGATGCACTTGGCTTTTCGACCACGTTTCATGGATCTCACCTCCAACGTGGACCACGGCCCGGTGCTTTATAAGCTTTTGGTCGTCAGCGGCCTGGGGTAGCCAGGGCCCGGCTGGTCCGTGACGGCGCTGGGCTCGGGGGCGGGCCCGGCGCTCTCGGTCAGCAGGTACTCGTAGGCCTGCTGCAAAGCCGTGAAGGCCCAGGAAGCGACGCAAGCTGGTGACATCCCGGAAGTGGTGTCGCTGAACATCGCCTGGCCCAACTGGGGGAACGCAGCGCAAGACATGCCGTCGCTGGTTGCAATCTGCGACCAACTCGGGTCGATTCTGGCCTCACTTGAACAGCAGCGGGACACTGCACAACGCGATGTCAGTCAGTTCAATTCCATCAAACAGTGGTGGAACGGCATCAAAGAGGCCAATGAGAAGATGGCCGACCTGGATCGCATCCGCAAAGGACTGAAGCGGGCCTTCGACATCGTTCACGAGACACGCGTGGCGTTCACCCAGGGCATTCTGGACGGCATACGCCAGGAGGCCGACCGCCTGTTTCAGGCAATCCATCCCGGCGAGAATATCGGTCTGGAAGAGCTGAAGATGGAGGAGGAGCGTCGCGGGTCAGTCAGTCAGACCGGCGTTTTCCACGGGCACACCGACATTCCGCCCCAGGCCGTCGCCCCCGGCAGTTTGGAACTCCCCCTGGACCTGATCGTGCTGGGGTCGGCAATCATCATCCAGGAACACCCTCTGCTTCAGAAGCTACGCGAGGTCATCACGCGGTTCTTCGACATCAAGCTGCGTTTGCGCGGTCAGCCGATTCACGTCGCAGATGGCAACGTCATCACCATCGACAACAGCCGCGTCCACATGGACCAACTCACGTTGCAATGCCTCAATCCCGGCAGCGAAGTGTCGCGGAAGTGGTCCGAAGCCTTCCACTTCATCGAAGAGGACAGGGAGATCGGGACCGTCCGCGTTACGTCCAACAAGGCCGACGAACCTTTGGCCCACGTTCCCAGGGACAAGTTCGCTTACCTTCACCCAGAGACGCCCATCGGCACGGAAACCCTCGGCCAACGCTACGCCGAAAGCCGGGAGACCCTTACTATCCGTCAGCCCGCCTTCGACGCGGAACTAGCGTGGCGGTTCGTCTGGCGGGATACCAAGATTTCGGCTCAGGTGCAGGACGCGGACTTCCAACAGAGCGTAGAGACCGGACGGGAAGTCTTCGTTGCCGGGGACAGCCTTGAGGTGGACTTGAGGCGTTTGCAGGAGTACGACCCGGCTTCGGAGACGCACACCGACAAGAGCTACACCATCACTCGCGTCTGGAGGCACAACCGACGTGCGGGCGAGCACAATCTGTTCTCATGACCGCAGGCCACCGGCCTGTTCAGGATGGACGCATGGCGGATACGCGACAGAGACTTGAACTGACCTGGATCGGCAAGGAGAACCGGCCGAAACTGGAGCCGCGCGTTCTGATTGAGGACGCGGGCAAGTCGTACCACGCCGCGCGGCGGGTCAGTGAGAACGACCTGTTCGACAACCGGCTGATCTTCGGCGACAACCTCCTGGCCCTCAAGGCGCTGGAGCAGGAGTTCACCGGCAAGATCAAGTGCATCTTCATCGACCCGCCGTACAATACAGGTTCGGCCTTTGAGCATTACGATGACGGTGTGGAGCATTCTTTGTGGTTGGCCTTGATTCGTGACCGACTGGAGATGCTGCGTAAACTGCTTACATCTGACGGGTCAATCTGGATCACGATTGACGACTCGGAGGGGCATTACCTGAAAGTTTTGCTTGATGAGGTGTTCGGGCGCGTGAATTTTCTCGGAACGGTGACTTGGCAGAAAACCACGAGTGTTCACAATAACGCCGAGTTGTTCTCCTCTGCGACTGACATGGTTCTTGCGTGTGCCAAAGACCTTTCCCTGTTCAGAATGGGTCGAGTGCCACGCAGCGAGCGAAACGCCGGCGACTACTCGAACCCGGATGGTGATCCGCGAGGGCCGTGGGCATCCAGTCCACTGCACGTCAGCCTGACTTCTGGGCAGCGTGGCAAGCAGTATGCGACAACCGGTAAGTCCTCCGGCCTGTTTGCGATCCGAAGTCCGCATGGCGAAGATATCTGGCCGCCCAAGGGCCGATGCTGGGGTTACTCGCCGGAGAGCATCGAAGCATTCCAGAAGGATGGAGTTCTTTGGTGGGGCAAGGACGGGCGAAACCAGCCGCGATTGAAGCGTTACTTGCGGGAGAGCAAAGAGGGTGTCGTGCCGACCAGCCTTTGGCTGTCCGAGGAGGTCGGCCATAACCAAGAGGCGAAGGCGGAGAATGCCGCTTTGTTGCCGGACCTGCCCGAATTGTTCGCCACGCCGAAGCCAGAGCGACTGCTAAAGCGTGTAGTCGAATTGGCAACGACGGAGGGGGATTGGATTCTGGATTCCTTCGCCGGTTCGGGCACAACGGGTGCGGTCGCCCACAAGATGGGCCGCCGGTGGATCATGGTCGAGTTGGGCGAGCACTGCCATACGCACATCATCCCGCGGATGAAGAAAGTGATCGACGGTGAAGACCAGGGCGGGATCAGCAAGGCAGTCAACTGGAAGGGCGGCGGCGGCTTCCGCTACTACCGGCTGGGGCCGTCGCTGATTGTCGAGGATGAATGGGGCAATCCGGTCATCAACCCGGAGTTCAACGCCGCGATGCTGGCCGAGGCGATGTGCAAGCTGGAAGGCTTCACGTTCGAGCCGAACGCCGAGGTCTACTGGCAACACGGCCGAAGCTCGGAGGCCGACTTCATCTACGTGACCACACAGATGATGACCAAGGAGATGCTGACCAAGATCAGCGATGAGGTCGGCCCGAACCGCAGCCTGCTGATCTGTTGCAGCGCGTTCAAGTGTGATGTGAGTCCGTTCGAGAACCTGACCGTGAAGAAGATACCCAAGGCGGTGTTGAAGAAGTGCGAATGGGGCCACGACGACTACTCGCTGGAAATCAAGAACCTGCCGGTGGCGTCAGCGGCGGAGGAATCGGCAGGCCCGTTTCCAGGGGAAGCCCAGACGCCGGTTCCGGGGGTTCTGCGTGGATCGCGCAGGATCAGGATGCAGCCGAGCCTCTTTGGCGGCGAAGGGGAGGCCCGATGAGCAAGCGAACCCGCCAGCCGGCCGGCCGCAGGAAGATCATCATCATTGCCGGGCCGAACGGCGCCGGCAAGACCACGTTCGCCGCCGAGTTCCTTCCGGGCGAGGCCGCCTGCCCCGACTTCATCAACGCCGACCTGATCGCCCGGGGCCTCTCGCCCTTTGCGCCCGAGTCAGCCGCTATCGCGGCGGGGAAGATCATGCTCCAGCAGATGGCCGGCAAGGTCAGAGCCGGCGGGAGCTTTGCGTTCGAGACCACACTGAGCGGATTGAACTACGCGCGCCATATTCCCCGCTGGCGACGGGCCGGCTACCACGTGAAGTTGGTCTTTCTCAGCCTGCCGTCGGTGGAGCTGGCCCTCGCCCGGGTGCGGGCGCGGGTGGCCCAGGGCGGGCATGCCGTGCCTGAGGCCGTGGTGCGGCGCAGGTTTGACGCGGGACTGCGGAATTTCCGCGACATCTACAGTAGACTCGTCGACAGTTGGGCGCTTTACGACAACTCCGGCCGGACGCCCCGACTGATTGATACGGGAGACAACCCATGATTCGCAAAGGCCCCTCCGTCGATCCGGACATTCTCGCTTCCCACCCGGCACTGCGGCGCGCCGCCCGACGGGCGCACAAGCTGGCCCAGGCCACGCGCAGCCCCATCTACATCCTGCACAAGGGACGCGTGGTGAACTTGAATGCGAGCGCCCGGCGGGAAAAGCGGGGAACGGCGGAGCGGGCATGAACCCTCACGTCAACGCCATTGCCAATCGCCTCAGCCTTCGCCCGCCGCAGAGGGACTCGCTGGAGATCATCGCTCGCGTCTGCCAGATCATCGAGCTGTCGAAGGATGCCGACCCGACTGTGGCGCTGGCGGCGATCAAGAGCGAGTTCAAGACCGTCGAGGACTTCGAGCGGGAGTTCCCGTCGTTGTGCTTCGCCCTGGCCACGGGTGTGGGCAAGACGCGGCTCATGGGCGCGTTCATCGCTTACCTTCACCAGGCCGAGGGGATTCGGAACTTCTTCGTGCTGGCCCCGAACCTGACAATCTACAACAAGCTGATCGCCGACTTCACGCCCAACACGCCGAAGTACGTCTTCAAGGGCATCGGCGAGTTCACGACAACCCCGCCCGTGGTCATCACCGGCGACAACTACGAGTCCGGGGCAGGCGTTCGTGGCGGGCGGCTGTTCGATGACGGCGTCCACGTCAACATCTTCAACATCTCGAAGATCAACAGCGAAGTGCGCGGGGGCAGCGCCCCGCGCATCCGGAAACTGTCGGAATACATCGGCCAGAGCTACTTCGATTACCTGGCAGGCCTGGACGACCTGGTAATGCTGATGGACGAGAGGCGCCGACTGGATTCAAGATGGTCGGCGAACCTTGCCGACAGCCGGCTGTCGGCTTCCTTCCAGCCCTTCAGATCATCGGGCGCGGGAATGTTGAACTGTGCGGCCGTTGGGGTCCTGCGATCATCAGCGGGCAACGGGCGCTGGCCGGCGGGCGTGGACTCTCTGCTTGCCATAGATTCTTCCTTGCAGAACAGTCAAGCGTGGTGGGCAGCGATCTTCGTCGTCGACGGCGGGCGAGTCAATCGCACGGGATCGACATACCGCCATCATGCCGACGTGGTCCTTCACGGCACTGGCGCCGACCGGGAAGGCCCCCGGTCTCGGCCAGTCACTTGGGGACGGCACATCTACGAATCCACGTGGTGCCAGAAGTCGGATCTCGGCAATCCCCCCGGCCCTCCGTACTCGCCACGCGAGTTGCTTCAACTCTCACTCTTCCGGTTCCTGCGGAGGGTTTATAAGGGCCCGCCGCTTCACATTTGGGACCAAGTGTGAAGCATATGACCGAAAACCAGCCAATACAGAGCGCGCCCACGCCCAGAATAGAGGCCGCCGCGCCAAATGTGAAATCTCCGCCCAAAAGGCCCGCGTACGACCGGTTTGGGGAGACGATCCGCTATCTGACCATGGACGAGTGGGGCCAGTTGCTCGACAGCATCGAGGACTACCGCCACAAGCTCATGCTGCGGACCATCTACGAGTTGGGCTGCCGTGTGGGCGAGTTTGTTAGGATTCAGTTGAAACACGTCTCCTTTGCTCGCAACAGCGTGTTCTTCCCCGCCGAGAACACCAAGACCCGCCAGCGCCGCGTGAGCCATCTCCCGGCCGGACTGGTCAACGAACTCAAGAGCCTCCTGCGGTACGAGGGGCGCATGGCGCGACGTAGCCTGCGGTTGTACAGGCCGGACAGTCATCTGTTCTTTCCCGGCTCAGACCCCGGCCGAAGGTACAGCGAGAACCGCCTCCGCCAGATCTTTCGCCGCTATCTGCTGGCGGCCGGGCTGGATCGGCAATACGGGCACGATCGCGCCGGCCGAGCCCTGCATGAGCTGACCATTCATTCGCTGCGCCACAGCCACATCATGCACTATGTCCACGTCTACAAGCTGCCCCTGCCCATCGTCCAGAAGCAGGTCGGCCACAAGTCGCTCAAGACCACCAGCGTCTACCTGCGGCCATCCGACGAACACGTGGGCCAGGCCTACGCCGAAGCCCGTCACTACAACGCCCCGGTGACACGGCCGCCGAAAGGCTTAAATACCGCCGCCGCGTTGTCCTTCCACAATGACATCGCAACATGAAGACCGGGATACTAACCATGTCCTCCTGGAGCAACTCCTTCAGCGCGTCCAGTCCATCGACCGCAACGTCGAGGAGATCCTCGACCGGCTCACCGATTACTTCGATGATGCCCGCGCCGACCTTGACTGGCGACAGGAAGGCTACTGGAACGGCAATGGCTATGACCCCGAAGGCCGGTCGTAAGAACCGACGCCCCGCAAAGCTTATATAGCCCAGGCTCCTTGGTCTGGCATGCACCCCGACGTAGCCGGCGCAGTAGCCAACCTGGAAGCTCTCCTGGAGCGAATCCTAGAACTCCTGGAGTGGGAGAAGCTCACTCAGCCGCCGCACCTGCGCATTCTGCCACCATCATTTCGAGTCGCCGACCACATCGACGAGGATCTTCGCGCTCTGTCCGGTTCGTTCTGCGTCCTGGCCGGCAGTATCAAGGATGCTCTCAATGCCCCCGAGAACCCAATTCCGGATGAGCAGCGGATGGCTCTGTGGTCGCGCCTGGCGCACGCCGAAGCCCGTCTGCGGGATCTGCGACTGGGCGACAGGTTTATAAGGGCCTGACGGTTTACTCGTTCGGTGCGGTTTACACGACTATGAAAATCGGTGAGTACCTCAGCGAGCAGTCCAGGCGTCTGGCGCGCAGCAGCCGGTGCATCAAGGATGCCCGGGTCTTCGATTTCAACTACATCCCGCCCGAGCCGCTCATGCGCGAGGAGGCCAAACCGATCATCGACGCCTGCCTGCGCTACATCCAGACCGGCATTCCCAACCATCTGTTCATCTTTGGCAGCCGCGGCAGCGGCAAAACCCTCATGGTCAGGTACATCACGCAACTGCTCGGTCGTTCCCACCCGGTGGAGGTGCTTTACGCCAACTGCCGCCAGCACAACACCAGTTTCAAGATTCTGGCGCATCTGCTGGGCGTGCGACCGCGCGGATGCAGCCTTGACGAGCTGTGGCATCGATTCTGCGAGGCCCACCAGCGATCAGCGATCATCGTGCTCGACGAGGTGGACCTCATGTCCGACAAGGACCGCAACCGGGACATCCTCTATCTGATCAGCCGATCCACTCGGAATCACATGGCGCTGCTACTGAGCAATCATCCCAGGTTCGTCAGCACCCTCGACGAGAGCATCCGTTCGACCCTTCAACCCGAACTGATCCACTTCCGCAATTACGATGCGGTCGAGATTGGCCAGATCCTCCAGGACCGAGCCAGCGCGGGCCTGGAGTCGACTGCACAGGACGTGACGGCCCGCATCGCGGCACTAACCGTGCGGGGCGCCAACGCCGATACGCGAGTCGCCATCAAGGCGCTCTACTACGCGGCGACCGACCAGACCGACGATCTGGAGGATGCGTTCCATCGTGCTCGGCGGGACCTTGTGGCCGATGTGCTTGTCAATCTCAGTGATGCCAACCTGCTGATTCTCCAGGCCATCGTCGGCGAGCCCGACCCGCTCGTGAAGTCGGTCTATCTGCGCTACCGCCGCCTGTGCCCCGACGCCGGCCAGGAGCCCTTCTCCTACGTCCATTTCTACAGCAACCTCGCCTACCTGCAGAGCATCGGTCTCATTCTGCTCAGCTCCACCAAGGTCGGGCGTGCCTACACGAATCGCGTCCAAGTGCTGTTCCAGACGGAGCTGCTCGACAGCCTGTGGCGGTCGCGGTGTGGCTGTTGACGCGGCCAGTGCCGGATGCCGCTTTCGCCGGCGGCGGATAGCACAGATCCGGCTAGTCCTTAAACCAGCGTGATCTCTGGGCGTTGGCGTTGAATTTGCAGAAAAAAACTCGAAAACGCCTCACTTTCCGCGTCCGACGCGGTATGTGTAGATATGCAACCGCTACACGCAAGGAGGCGTTTCGAGTGAACACCACTACACACCAGAAGCTGGCCCGACGCAAGCGCCGAATCGAAAAAAGACTCGCCCGCCGACACTGGAAAGACCGGCTCCGGCCCATGCTCAGGGCCAAGAATGTCCGCTATGAACTGGCCGGCCGCGATCGCGCCGTCGCCTGCGGCGGCATCGGAGCGATCCACCTGCTGGTCCAACATCTGGGTCTGCCCCAGCTCATTGACCAGAACCTCCACTTGCTCAAGAAGCACCTGCCCTATCACGAGTCCGACCACGTCCTGGCCCTGGCCTACAACGTCCTGGCCGACGGACACTGCATTGAGGATCTGGAACGCCTGCGGACCAACGAGGCCGTCCTGGACGCCCTGGGCGCCCAGCGCATCCCCGACCCCACCACGGCCGGCGATTTCTGTCGACGCTTCGAGAATGACCAGCAGATTCTGCTGTTGATGGAGACCTTCAATGAAGCGCGTCTCAGAGTCTGGAAACAGCAGGACGCTTCCTTCTTCGAGCAGGCCATCCTCGACGCCGACGGCACCATCGCCCCCACGTTCGGCCAGTGCAAAGAAGGCATGAACATCAGCTATGACGGCCAGTGGGGTTATCACCCGCTGCTGATCTCGCTGGCCAACACCAAGGAGCCCCTGTACCTGGTCAACCGCTCCGGCAACCGCCCCAGTCACGAGCAGGCGGATGACTATCTGGACCGATCCGTGGTTCTGTGCCGTCGCGGCGGTTTCCGGCGGATCCTGATGCGCGGCGACACGGACTTCATGCAGACTTGGAAGCTGGATGAGTGGGACGATGCCGGGGACATCACCTTCATCTTCGGCGCCGATGCCCGCAAGCCCATGATCGGCCGGGCCGAGGCTCTGCCGGCCAGCGCCTGGCGGCGTCTGGAGCGGCCGGCCAAATACCCGATCCAGACCCAGCCGCGAACCAAGCCCAAGAATGTCAAAGGTGGCCGCCGCGCGTGACCGCATGCAGAGGCTTCTTGAATCGGCCGCCACGCAGCCCTCGACCCGTCCCGCGTCATGTTTGGAGTTCACGATGCCGCAGCACATGCTCCTGTCGCTCTTGCTGGCCGCGATCATCTCGCCCCTCGTGCTGGCCGCTCCCGCGCAGCAGGCCGAGGCGCGAAAGGTCTACGACTCGATCTTCAAGGCCGAGGAGGAAGCCGCCCTGAAGACCATCGACCGCAAGGATGACGCGGCCTTTGCGTCCAAGCTCCTGACCTACGCCCGCGAACTGGCACACGAAAAGGCCGAGGACCGCGAACTCAAGACCATTCTGCTGCTCAAGGCTTTCGAGATGGGCGGCAAGGACCCGGCCGGCGCGGACGCCGCCATTGACGCCATGCAGCTACTGGCGCAGGTGAACGTTGAGTACAAGGAAACGGCTCAGGAGAACGCACTCAAGGTGCGGCAGATGCTCCTTGAGAGGGCATCGGCCAAGGACCGGCCGGCGCTGGCGGAGAAGCTGATCGCCGAACTGATGGCAACCGGTGACGATCGATTTTCGACCAGGCAATTCGCCGATGCCCGGCGGTTCTATGAACAGGTGGGGAAGCTCGCCATGCAGGTGAAGGCGAGCACCCAAGGCCAGGCCGAGTTCCTGGTCCGGGTGGCCGATTCGCGCGTGAAGACGGCCCATGAGATCGACACGCTCAAGGCACAGCATCAGGCCGGCAAGGCGGCCGAGACAGCGAAAAAGCTGGTCCATCTCAACCTGGTCGAGATGGATGATGTCGAGGAGGCGGTCAAGTTCCTCGACGATGCCCGGGACGATGGTCTGCGCCGGATCGTCGAGTTGTGCTGGAAGGATGTGGCTCAACTGACGGCGGCGGAGGCGATGGAGTTGGGCGACTGGCTCCGGCCACTGACCAAGACAGCCAGCGAATCCGGCCGGGCCGTCTCCATTGCGCGAGCCAAGGGGGCGTACGCCTGCCGTGCGGGCACGACCACGCCGTTCCACTTTGGGAGGACGATCAGCACCGCGCAGGCGAACTATGATGGGAACTCTACCTACGGCATCGCCCCGAAGGGCGAGTATCGAGAGAAGACCACGGCAGTCGGTAGTTTCACTCCCAATGCATGGGGCCTCCACGATATGCATGGGAACGTTTGGGAGTGGTGCAGCGACTGGTACGATGAGTACCCCAAGGGCGAGGTGAAGGATCCGAGCGGCCCTAGGACTGGCACGGATCGAGTCTTGCGGGGGGGGTCGTGGCGCAACCATCCTCGCCTCTGCCGGTCCGCCTTCCGCGGCAGGAACGTTCCCGGCCTCCGAAGCAACGACTTTGGGTTTCGTGTTTGCCTGGACGTTCCGTAGTCCTTTACCGGCCAAGTGGCAGCGGCCGTAGGTCGGTACACCGCCGCAAGAGCCTTGAGCAAGGGAGCTTCATGGTCAAGAGATCTCCGGCGGTCGCAGAGCAGAACAGCGATTTGCGATGGTCAGCGCGGTTCGACACGGCTACTCGGTGGGCAGTGTTACAAAACGGTTTGGAGTGAGCCTCTGCGCGGTCTAGCACCGGGTGGTTCGCGCAGGCCCGTTGCTGCTACGAAATCTGATTCCGCCGGCCCTGGCCATCTACTGCACGAGCTTATGCCCAACTGGGGCACTGAATTAGCATGGCCTGCCACATCCAGCGCCCCTCGGTGGCTGCTATACGGTCCTTGACCTCACCGGTAGAATTGGCGGCGCAGTGCCGATTTGCCGGGCGGCAGGACTACGCGGCAAGCGGCATTGTGATTGGTGGATATGGATGCCCGAGCTTCAGAAGATCACGGATGCAGTGGTTCGCCAGGTCCAGCAGGTGACTGGCGTACCCGTTATCATAACGCCTGATCCGGCACTCCAGCTTCTGGCCGCCATGAAGATGGCCAGAGGCAATGCCCCGGCCCACCTGATCCACTACAACTCCCGCATCGCCGAGGCCGACTACGCCATCTGTTACCAATGCGGGCTCATTCTGCGCATCGCAGCTACGCCTGAAGGCAGCAGGTTTGATATCGGCGGAACGTATCAGGGCCGCAAAGATACGGAGAAGCTGGTGAACGAGCATCTGCGAACGCTGGGAAGCTCGCTGCCCAAGGACATGCGCCTTCGATTCAGGGACCAGTTGTACGATGGCTTGCTCCGTCAACTGCGCTCGGTGCCCATTGGCCTGCGGGTGGATGCATGGATCAGCCAGGAGCATCCCGCTCTTGCCAACCAGCAGAAGGCCATGATCTGCCGTCAGCTACAGGACAACACGGCCGTGCTGAAGGCGGATATCCGCAGGCTGGCCCCGGAGAAGGTGTTTTCCGCCAACGTTTCCATGAACGCCGCCTTCGCAGCGTTCTGGTCCCGGTTGTGGGCCGATCCGACGCTCATCACACCCTATAGCCTCGGAGGTCATCTGGAGAAGGGTCAGGGGTTGCTGCAAGTTCTCGATCAGGTGCCCGATGCGCCTGAACGGGATCGCCAACTGATCGAGATGTGGGGCCGACTGCTCGGGCTGGAACGCTGGTTTGAGTTCCTGCCGTTTCAGAAATGAGGATTGGATGACTGAGCCGCAACGGGAGTTTGCTTATACGATAGCCGTGGAGGACATCGACAAGTCCCTCCTTCCGGGCAATGCGCGCACGCCCGGCACCGACGCCTTCCGGGAGGCTGTCACTCGGCTGATTGCCAAGGACTACGAGGTATTCGGCGGATACGCCCGGATCGTGGTCGATGATCGCACGGTCCATGTGTACTGGCGAGCCGATCCGCAGGCTCCTGATCCGATGGAAGTGGTGGTCGGGAAGCTAAAGCTGGGCGAGTACGAGGAGGGCGTGCGCCTGCTGGAGCGTCTTCGACTTCTCCAGCCCGACAACCCCGATCTGCTGTACAACTTGGGGACCGCTCTGAGCGACATGGGGCGTCTGCCTGAAGCAGAGCGGCATCTTCGTCATGCGTTACAGCTTGCTCCTGCGCACACCAACGCTGCGGTTGCTCTTGGCGTTGCCCTCGCTCGCCAACGGCGGTACGAGGACGCCGTTGTTGTTCTTCGACAAGCCGTGGCACAGGCTCCACAAAACCCGTGGGCGCAGCGGAACCTTGGTGCGTGCCTTTTGCAGACGGGCAACCAGGAAGAAGCCGAAACATGCCTACGGCAGGCCGTGAATCTGAACCCCAGCGATCAACAATCAGCTCTTGGGCTTGCTCAGGCGTTGCAAGCTGGCGGCAAGATGGAAGAGGCCGATGACCTCTACATCAAGGTGATCGATCTGGACCGACGAACGCCAGCCGCAGATGCCGCCCGCGAGGCTCGCTCGAAGTTGGCGCAGTCGTCTTTCCGGCAGGAAGGTCCGGGCGGCACGAGACCAGACGCCGTGATGTACCTCCTGGGGGCTTTGCAGAAGTTGTCGGCCATGAGCCGGGAGCAAGTGCAGCGGATCACGTTCGAGATCGCCATCATGGGCCAGCGTGGACTGGACGTGAACGACGCCGCACAGAAGTACCGTCTGCAAAGCCTGCCGGGGCAATACAGCGGCCTGCACATGGTCTGCATGATGTACGTGGGATTCCAGATGATCGCCCCAGAACATTCCATCGGCTTCGACTTGTCGAAGGAATACGCCGTCGCCAAGTCGATGCACGAGAGGAAACAGAAATAGTCAGGGGTCACCCATGTTGATGCGGGTTGTCGATGGCGATCGGTCTTTTTGGGCCGGCGTCGCGTCGGTCGTCAAGCGAATCGCGTCGCATTGCCCCTCGAAGCGTATCGCCATCGCGTCGATACCGTACCAAAGCTATGCCATATCTCAGAAAGTTGTGTAAGTTATTTGATTGACATCTGTCGTGCCCATCTGTTCAATGTAATTCACCTATCGGTCCCGGAGCAGGGGTCAGCCAGTCTGAGGAGCGATCATGCTATTCGCCGCCGCTTCACGTCGTGAGAAGGGGAACGATCTGCGCGCCAAGAATCAGGGCCGCCGCCGCAAGGCCACCCGCGCCATCGCCCGGGCGGTCAGCGCCTCCGCCTCTGGCCCGATGATGGAGGCCATGGAGGGGAGGGTGCTGCTCAGCGGGCTCACCATCATCACCCACGGGTTCAACTCGGGAATCGACACTTGGGTAAGAGCAATGGCCAATGAGATCGCCGCCAAGGCCGGAGGAACCGACAAGGTATCGCAGTACAACATGGTTGTGGACAATGACGCCGGATCGATCCGCGTTCGCAACGTGAGTCTCGTGACGGGGACTCCGGCTTTCACTAGTTCGCAGAACTCCACTGGCGAGAGTATTGTCAGACTTGATTGGAGTGACCTCGACGGCCTCTCCGGAGTTTCAACTTCAAGCGTCGCCGATGCCGTCGTCGATTACCTCTTGCAGTCGCCTGGTTGGTCGCCGCTGTTGGATAGCCCAATCCATCTGGTCGGGCACAGTCGAGGCGCATCGCTGATGGCTCGCTTCGCGCAGCGTCTTGCTGAGCGTGGCATCTGGGTCGATCACTTCACATCGCTCGACCCGCACCCCGTCGACGGCGTTGGCGGCGACGATTTCTTCAATTGGCATGACGCTCCAATGAACGTCTGGGACAACGTCGTTTTCGCTGACAACTACTGGCGACAGGACTACCTGAACCCGCTCGAACCCGACGACTTTGATGGCGAAAGCGTCCCTGGTGCCGCCAACTACCAACTCTCAGACAACATCCTCCAGCGAGCTGGCTACCATCTTGCTGCTCCGGGGCACTCAGACGTGCATCTCTGGTATCACGGAACTATCGGTCCAGGCTCGGACAGCACTTGGCCGACTGGCGATGGATATGAGAGCATCGGGGGGACCTGGTACGGTGACCCACACCCAGCCAGAGCAGACGCAGGCTTCTACTTCAGCAGCATCGTTGACGGCGTTCGGCCTGCCTCGGGCACTGGTATTGCGTTCGGTGGAACCGCAAGGCGTGTTACCTCACTGTCGAGCCAGCGCACCGACCAGTGGCCCAACATCGGCAACGTCTCAGTGGGTGCCTCAGCGTACAGCATTGGCGATAGGATCACCGTCAACTACCGCTACCAGGACTACGACGGGAGCAGCGACGTCTACTTCTATCTCGACACCAATCGCAATCCGTATGACAACTCGAACCTTCCATCGCTTGCCCATGTCCGTAACAGTTCAGCCGGCCAGGCTGTACCGTTCCCGGGTATTGCCAAACTCGATACGAGTTCCGGCGTTGCCCCATCCACGCAATACTGGGTGGCGGCAAAGATCACGGATTCGGACGGTCACACGCGGTGGGCGTATGCGCCACGCAGCATCAGTCTCCAGAAAGCAACGGAACAGCGGGGCACGGCGCTTTCGATCGACAGCTTTACATGGGATGATCCGGACGCGCCGCCAGCAAGCCGCAACGGGTTGCCCGAGGGGCGCGAGCGAGTACGGCTGAAGATTGGCCTGCACAGTGCTCAGTCCATATCGAGTGTTCGCGGCACCCTCTCGTCTGCCGTCTCGGGGGTCGTGTTTGCCAACGGCACGGCTACAAGAGACTGGCCCAATATTCCGGTCGACGGCAGCTTTCAGAATACCGCTTGGTTCGATATGGACCTCAACTTCGACAGTTACGCCGGTGCCCTGTTCAGCCTGCACATGACCTACGAGAGCGGCGGCAAGCCGTATGCCCAGGACATCACGTTCCAGCAGTCATTTCCCCGCATAGGCGATAGCAAGCCATTCTTCGTGGTTGATCATGTTATCTGGCGAGATGACATCAACTATCAGCCGAATGGGCAGCTTGAGGGCGGCGAGGATGCCAACTGCGACATCTACTTGCGGAACGTCGGCAACGTCGGCGCTGCCGACCTGACCGTGCAGTTGACTGACGCCTCAGACCTGAACGTAAAGACAGATGTCGTGCGCTACCCCGACATGCCCGCCCGCAGCGCTGCGACCAAGGGCGCCTACTCGTGGTCCTACTTCTGGGTCCACAACATCCCAAGGACCATGATGGGAACCAAGACGGCCGATATCACGATCACCTACGCGGGTGGTTCTCAAGTCATTAACGACTATCCCCTCTTGGACGTCCATGCAGCGAGGTACATCGCGGTTGAATATACTTCCCGCGATTTCGGGCTGGCCGGAAGCGACCGTCCGGTGGAGGTACCATTCAAGGTGCTGAACGCTGGATCAGCGCCACTGACAGTCACCAGGCTCGACATGTCACATCCAGACAGCTACGGTGAATGTGACGGTCCGTGCGGTGAACGACGCTCCCTCGTTTACGAAAGGCCCAGACCAGAAGGTTCCAACGGATGCCGACCCACAGACCGTAACGGGCTGGGCGACCGGAATTTCCGTTGGTCCTGGAAACGAGTCGGAGCAGGATGGGTGGTTTGAAGTCACGGGAAACACGAACCCCGCTCTGTTCTTGGTGTCCCCGAAAGTGTCGCCAGGCGGCACGTTGACCTACACCCCCGCTCCGGGGAAGACGGGTAGCGCGACTATCACGCTTGTGCTCAAAGACAATGGGGGCACGGCCAATGGCGGCCAGGATACTTCTGCATCCAGGACTTTTGAAATAACGGTTGACAATGTTGTCCGGCCCGACCTCACTTGGAACACACTTTCGGGCAGCCCGACGACGCTGAGCGTCGGCGATTCCCTGATGGTGTCGTGGAACTACGAGATCGTGACCAAGCCGGTATTGGAGGACTACGGGATGCTGTGTGTCCTGTCGGTGAACCAGACCTACGGCGACGGCGACGACATTGAGTTGTTTAGCCGACAATTCGTTTCGGGATCTGACAAGGAGCAAGGCGCGCACACCGGATCGAGGGGTGCGGCAATCCCGGCAGGCACACAAGCAGGGAAATACTATCTGCTGGGCAAGCTCGATCCGACCGACGCCGTTGACGAGGCCAAGGGGGAGAACAACAATATCGTCGTGGGCGAGCAGGTCATCACGGTGGTTGATGGCCCACCTTTGTGGACGGGCATGGTTGTTGCCACACCGGCCAGTGGCACCCCGAGCCCAGGCAGTGTTACTGTGGAATCCGACAAAGTGAGCGTTGTGGGCTACGGCAGGAACATCTGGGGCGCTGCCGATCAATTCTACTTCGCATATCGTCAGGTCACAGGCGATTTCAAGATTACCGCCAAACTGGACGAGATGACGGCCGGTAGCCCGACCGCAAAGAGCGGTATTATGGTTCGCACTGGCCTGGGGGCCAGCGACCGCTTCGCGAGCATACTGCTATGCCCCAATGAGAGCTACTCCGGCTTCTATCGGCGCTGGAAACTCGGCGGCACAGTAAGCCGCACGGTCCACGAGGCTGGCGAAGGCCAGTCTGTGAAGCTCGTCCGGCGTGGAACGCGGGTTGACGCCTCGGTGTGGGAAGGCGGCAAGTGGGTGGCGATTGGGTACACAACGATTGCCCCCCGCGACGTGTACGTCGGGTTTGCCGTGTGCAGCCGTAACACCAGCCCGAACACGTCCGTGTTTTCCAAGGCAACCCTGGTGTCCTTGTCGACCACGCGAAGCCGGACTGCAGCCGCGCCAACGGTAGTTCGCCTCGCGCAGTCCACGCCCTTTGCGGTCTTGCCAAGCAGGGCTGCGACCAGCGAACTGAGTTCAGACGATGATGACGTATTGACGTGATCGGCGCGGCGCTCGTGCCCTCGCCGATGTAACGCGCCGCCGGTTCCAGCCCTCGCGGCCGCGGCTATGGCCGGATGTGGTAGGGGCCCGGCGGCGCGGAAATGGAGTACCCAAAAGGATCAGGTATATCTGCCCTGTTGATGTTGATGGGGCTGGAGCGCTACGTCCGCGAGGGCCGGCCCGTCGGCTCAGAGCAGTTCGAGCAATTGGCCGCTGTGGTGGGACTGTAAGCGAATCGCGTCGCAGCGCCCCTCGAAGTGTATCGCCATCGCGTCGATATCGCACCAACGCTATGCCATATCTCAGAAGGTTGTGCAAGTTATTTGATTGACATCTGTCGTGTCCGTCTGTTCAATGTGAATTGCCTATCGGTCCCGGAGCAGGGGTCAGCCTGAAGGCGAGCCATTTGTCCCTCCGGGGGAGCAGTGGGTCAGGTCATTTCAGAGGAGGCGGATCATGTTGCTCGCCGCATCACATCGTGAAAGGGAGACTGAACTGCGCCCTGCGCCCGCCCGCCGGGCCAGGAACCAACGTGCCACGGAGCAACTCCGCCGCGCCGCCGCCCGGCCGGCCGCGATGGTCGACCGACTAGAGAATCGACGTCTGCTCAGCGTCCTGACTGTCACGAACGCGAACGACGTCGGCGCGGGGAGCCTGCGCGCGGCGATCTCGGCTGCCGGGGCGGGGGACACGATCCAGTTTGCCAGCAGTCTTGCAGGCGCGACGATCAGTCTGACCCAAGAGTTCCAAATAACCAAGCCCATTGCTATTACGGGCCTGGGTGCGAGTCAATTGACCCTCGATGCAACTCACAACATTAACAATGGCGTCTTCCAGGTCGATCAGACCGCTTGGGGCACAGTGATTTCTGGCTTAACTATCTCCAACGCTTTCAATGGTGTTTCGGGTGGCGCTGCTGTTTACGCCAAGACCACGGTGACGCTGACTGACTGCACGTTCTCAGACAACCTCGGAGGTTATGGTTTGGGGATCAACGGCGGCACCGTATACTTCGATGGCAGTTACGGAGGGACGCTTACAGTTAGCGGCTGCACCTTTGCGGGCAACGATTGTGCGATTTCTGGCGCAATTGGTTATTCTGGTGCCGGCGGAACAGACTCGTTAGTTGTTGACCATTGTTCATTCTACAATAATTCTGCGGCCATTGCTGCTTCACATGGGAACACCTCTATTAGGGATTGCGCCATTGCATCCGGGGGGCCCAACTGGGCAGCTATCAGCAATTCAGACGGAACGATGGTCATCACGGGTAGCACCATTTCAGGAAATGGTAGTGGCGGTTTACGTAACGAAGGTTCGGGAACGCTTACTGTTATCAACAGCACCATCTTCGGCAACGAGGCCCACAAGGGCGGCGGCATTTACAATAACTCCAATCTGACGGTGCGGAACAGCACAATCTGTGGCAACTCTGCAGATTCCGCTGGCGGCGGTATCTACACGCCGTCATGGGCAATGGCGACACTATACAACACTATTATCGCTAACAACTATAATGCCACTTCACCCGATGTGTCTGGACCAGTCACGGCCCACAACTGTCTCGTCGGAAATACCCTTGGCGCGCAGATTCTCCCGGCGATCGGAGGGAATAATTTGCTGGACCAGGATGCGCTGGTTGCGCCGCTTGGGAGTTACGGTGGTAGCACGCAGACGATGCCTCCGTTGCTAGGCAGCCCGGCGATTGACCGCGGGGACAACATCTACATCCCCTCCGGCGTCACAACCGACCAGCGCGGACTGCAACGTATCTTCAACAGCACCGTGGACATCGGTGCGTGCGAGTACCAAGGCCCCGCGCCGGATATCGCGGTTAGCTACAACGGCCAGAACATCGTTGATGGGGACAGCACGCCGTCCACCGCCGACGGGACGGATTTCGGGACTTCGGCCAGTCCGGTGGACCGGACGTTCACGGTGACGAACGCCGGCTCGGCAACACTGACGCTGTCGGGGCTGACGGTGCCCAGCGGCTTTAGCATCGTGAACGGCTTGTCATCGAGCCTGGCGCCCGGGGCATCGGACACATTCACGGTGCGATTCCTGGCGACGGGCAATGCGTCGGGACTGGTGAGCTTTGCCAACAATGACTCCAACGAGAGCCCGTTCAACTTCTTGATCACGGGGACGCTGGCGACGGCCCCTGAGGTGGCCGTATCTGGGAACGGCCAGAACATCGTTGATGGGGACAGCACGCCGTCCACCGCCGACGGGACGGATTTCGGGACTTCGGCCAGTCCGGTGGACCGGACGTTCACGGTGACGAACGCCGGCTCGGCAACACTGACGCTGTCGGGGCTGACGGTGCCCAGCGGCTTTAGCATCGTGAACGGCTTGTCATCGAGCCTGGCGCCCGGGGCATCGGACACATTCACGGTGCGATTCCTGGCGACGGGCAATGCGTCGGGACTGGTGAGCTTTGCCAACAATGACTCCAACGAGAGCCCGTTCAACTTCTTGATCACGGGGACGCTGGCGACGGCCCCTGAGGTGGCCGTATCTGGGAACGGCCAGAACATCGTTGACGGGGACAGCACGCCTTCCACCACCGACGGGACGGATTTCGGGACTTCGGCCGCAGCGGTGGACCGGACGTTCACGGTGACGAACGCCGGCTCGGCAACACTGACGCTGTCGGGTCTGACGGTGCCCAGCGGGTTTAGCATCGTGAACGGCTTGTCATCGAGTCTGGCGCCCGGGGCATCGGACACATTCACGGTGCGGTTCCTGGCGACGGGCAATGCGTCGGGACTGGTGAGCTTTGCCAACAATGACTCCAACGAGAATCCGTTCAACTTCAGCGTTGTCGGGACGCGGCTGCCCGGCAGTAACCTGCCGCTAGCTCCCAGAAACCTGACTGCTACGCCGTTTTCAACCACTCGGGTCGATCTTTCCTGGACCGACAGGTCCAGCAACGAGGATGGTTTCTGGGTGGAGGTCAGGGACGACACAGCCGGGGGAGGATGGCAGCGATACAAGAACTGCGCGCAAAACACGAGTTCGTGCGCGGTCAGAACACTGTACGACAATTCGCTCTACTCCTTCCGCGTTTGCAGCTATACGGCTGGAGGCGCTTCGGCTTGGGCTCAGGTACTCAGCGTGAAGACGCCTGACAACGGCTCCCTCGCCACGGCCGGCGACCGCGGTAACGCACCGGTTCGTCCGCATGTGAAGGACGTTGAAGATCGGATCGGGCCGGCCGACCCGCGCGACTACTTCAAGTACCGCATGGCCTACGCCGGGAAGCTGAAGGTCGTGCTGGACGACCTGACCGCGGGGGAAGGCGTGAACGTGAAGCTGATGCGACTAAACGCCAATGGTACGACAACGCAGGTGGGTTTTGCGAGCACCGCCACCAGGGACAATCCGACCATCCAGACCGGTTGGATCGCGGCCGGCAATTACTTCGTCAGGGTACAGCAGAACTCAGCCGGCGACGCCACTGACTACCGACTGATGGTCCTGGCCGACTATGCCGGCGAGAGCATGACTCGCGCTCATCCGATTGTCGTTCCGCCGGGCGGAGCGAGAAATGGATGGATCGGCGACGGAGATGTGCAGGATTGGTACCGGTTCAACCTTGGATCGGCCGGGAAGGTGAGGATCAACCTGAGTGGTTTGAGTGATGATCTGGACGTGAAGCTCCTGGATTCCGCAGGGAGTCAGATCAGTCGTTCCGAGCTTGGCGGATCAAGCGCCGAAGAGATCGAGACATCGTTGGGCGCCGGCAGGTACTACATCGTGGTCTATGCTCCAAGCGGCGAGTCAAGCGGCTATCGCCTGGGAGTCGGTCTGGCGTGAGATGCGGAAGAAGGTGAATAGCTCAGAGGCGGCTTGCGTTGTTCGGCTGGCACCGGCGGCATCTTCCACCTGGAGGTTGATGGCGTGAACGTAACCCCTGACCCCACGCAGGCCGGCCTGGAGGAATGAGATCTACCGACCTCTACGCTTAGCAGGAGAAGACCTGATGCGAGTTGGCACACTGTCCGTGGCTCTCATTCTCACTTGGTTCGTTGCAGGACCCGCCAGTGCCCGGATCGCCCGCCGACCAGCGCGGCCAGCACCTCGTCCGGCCCAACCCAACCCTGCTGTGCCTGAGGCCAAGCCAGCACCGACGGGTGCTGGGAATGTGTCCAGCACGGAAGAGCTTTATCCGCTCGTTCCCTGGTGGGTAGCAACCGGTCCGATCGTGCCACTGATGCGGTCATCGCCTGCGACCCTACCTGCCACCAGAGCCCTGCGGCCCAGTGGAGTTCCTGAACCGCGTCCCGAAGACCTGCAGGAACTGCGCGCGCAGTACCAGCCGGTCTACAGCGAGCGAGAGGTGGCCGTGTATCAGGAATTGTTTGCCGACGCCGAGAAGAAGGCGACCCAGTCCAAGGACCTGCAGGCGCTGAGCGACGTAGTCCAGCGATCGGCCGCTGATGTGCAAAGCCGTCCAGCCCTACAGCGATACCTGCTTCTGCGCGCCGTGCGCCTGGCCCGCAACGGGGGTAGCTCCGGCGCAGCGATGAAGGGGCTGTGCGAGCGCGTCCTTCCATTGCTCACCGAAAGAATTCCTTCTCACCTCGTGCAGAGGGCCGAGGTTCTCGGCGCCCTGGCGGAGGTCAACCGAGAATCCCGTCTCGAGGCAGGGGAGGCGTTCTACGCCTTAGCCACATGGCAGGTGAACCACAGCTACCTTGAGCAGGCCGCCGGTTCCCTGAGTACTGCGGAGAGCTTTGCCCGTCTATGCGTGAGTGCGGAATTGCTCGACTCGATCCGCACCACGCGCGACCTTCTGCAGCGACGAACACAGGCCCGAGATCATTACGCCCGCCTCGCGGAATCGCTAAAGCTCCGTCCGAATGACCCTAAGCTTAACGGCCAAATGGCCCGCTATTGGCTCGCCCACTTCCTGGACTTGGGAGGGGCTTTGCCTTACGCGGCGAGAAGCGACGATTCATTGCTGCTGGCGGTTGCCAAGGGTGAGACGGCCGGCTCCGGGCAACTGGGGCTGGCGCTAGCGGCTCTGGCCGAGGCTGCACCGCCTGAGGAGAAGGCCGCCTTCGCGCAGCTTAGCCGGGCGGAACTGAAGGCCCTTACCAACGGACAATCGGACGATGCGGCTCTATTCCTCCGCGCCAAGCAGGCCTTGCGGAACATGGAAGCCATCCTCAAGTCCACCGGCGCGGCCGGTGCCAATGCTGTTTTCCAGCCGACCGACGCAGCGCGCGTGGTGTACGTGTGCGATGCCTCAGGATCGATGGTGACCAAGATCGATGACCTGCGCGGCGAGATCCGCAAGTCAATCGGCAATCTAGGGCCGACGCAGTTCTTCAACGTCATTTTCTTCCAGGATGTGGCCTGGGCGGCCAGCGATGCCAGGCTCCTACCCGCCACCGATGAGAACAAGGGAAAGGTCAACTTATGGCTGGACAAGATCAGTGCTCACGGCCAGACTGATCCCATCCCGGCCCTGCGCAAAGCCTTCGGCTATCGTCCGGACGTGCTGTATTTGCTGACCGACGGCGATTTTCCAGACAGCCATCAAGTCATGCAAGCCATCCGGCAGCTCAACGTTGGGCAGAGGAGTAAGATTCACACGATCGCGTACTTCGATCGAGGCGAGGAGTACGAGAAGGTGCTCAAACAGATCGCGACCGAGAACGGCGGCACGTTCCGTTTTGTGGGCGCGCCGGGCGCTGGCGACAAGGAATAACCGTCTCATGCCCACCGATGCGACACTCGGTGCGCGGAATAAATTTCCTAACAGCCCCTCACGGCCCTTTGGACCACCCATGAACAATGAAAAGGTAACCGCATGGCGTGCAAGGGGTTATGCTGATTCAACAGCTTATCACTCGGCCCATTTTCGGAGCAGGCTTACGACGGACAGCCAGTATCCGTCCGGCCAACCACACTCCGCCAACTCGGCCGGGCGACTTTTTCGCGCCAGGTCCACGAGTAGAACGCACTTGAATGAACGGGGTTGTCGCTGACGGGCACCCGCCACCGGCCG
>Ga0209450_10000116_pt1 | contig 45820 bp, 46 predicted proteins | sample FrelakmetLWP11LW_FD_187149 | JGI IMG/M metagenome (GOLD analysis project Ga0209450, IMG submission 187149) | Freshwater lake sediment microbial communities from the University of Notre Dame, USA, for methane emissions studies - LWP11 LW (SPAdes)... | ecosystem: Environmental > Aquatic >...
ATAGAGAATACTCTCCGAGAGATTTTATTAATTGATAATAAAAATACCTATGTCCTTTTGGTTCGCCCTGAAGATAGAGGCAGTATTAATATTAAGGCAGATAACTTGTCGTTTATAGATGCCGAAATCGAATGGTTTGGTGTAAAAGAACAGACTGAACTTCTAAAATTAATCAATGAAATAAAGCCCGACCTAGTACATTTTACAAATTTTAATTTCCCTGTGGCATACAAAGGTAAATTTGTAATTACAATTCATGACTTAACACTATTGCATTTTAAAAATTACAGATCCTCTTTGGCTAGTAAACTATTTTATAAAATTAAAGATCAAGTTATGCGCAATGTTGTACTTCGACAGGGGATAGGTAGGGCGAGCTCGGTTATTGTGCCAACAGAATATGTTAAAGACGATGTAGCTAAGACATTTAAAGTTCGTAAAAACAAAATAAAAGTAACTTACGAAGCAGTAGAGAAAAATTTTGCAAGCCCAGCTATAAACTTGGATAAAAAAGGAATTAATAAGCCCTTCATTTTATATGTAGGCAACGCCTACCCACATAAAAATTTGGAAAGAATGATATTGGCATTTGGAAGACTCATAACAAACTACATGCTTGACTATCAGCTAGTTATTGCCGGTAAAAAAGATTCATTTCATGAGGGCCTTGAAACAGCTATTAATGAGGCTAGTCTTGAGGATAGGGTTGTGTTTACAGGATATGTTACCGATAGAGAATTGGCGGGCTTATATAAAAACGCCAGGCTTTATGTATTTCCGTCGCTGTCAGAGGGTTTTGGTCTGCCTCCACTTGAGGCAATGGCGCATGGTTTACCAGTCGCAAGCTCAAACTCAACTTGTCTGCCTGAAGTGCTTGGAGATGCAGCCGTTTACTTTGACCCTAAAAGCGTGATTGAAATATCAAATGCTATGCTTTCGGTACTCACCGACGATAAGCTATCTAAAGATTTGATTAAGAAGGGCATAAAGCAGGCCAATAAGTATAGCTGGAAAAAAACTGCTAAAGAAACCTTAGAAATATACCACAAATCAGTATCTAAATAAAAAAGCGGCAATAATGCCGCTGTAAAATTATCTACCAGACCAGTTGGGTGGAGCGTATGCCCAGCCAAGGTATGGGTTACCAATGCCAGTAACAGAATGTTGCCAAACCGGCAAGTACTGCCCGTCATATCCCTGCGTAGAGATTACTTGCCCATTACCCAGAGATATTCCCACATGACCATTGCCTGCACCACCACCATAGAACACAACTGCTCCAGGTGGAGGGTTTGTGTTTTTTACGACACGACCGCTGTTGAGCTGCCAGTAGTAATGTACTAATGCGGATCCAAAAACGAATTTTGTACCGAATGCAACTTCAACAAACCCCTCGCAGTAGCCGCTCCAGGCTCGACCGAACTCATCGCTTCTTCTGGGGTTGGGTGAGTTTTTCTCAGCAACTGCCCAATTTAGCGCCTTTTGTTCTCTTGAAAGAACAGGCTGGGGAGGCTGAACGGTAACAGACCCTGTGCTAGCCGACCAAAAGATTGATCCACCCTCAAAGTCTTGGCGATGACCACCATTGTTTGGATAAGAATCAGTTAGGGGGTAGCGGAATCTGCCTGTAGCACCACCGTTTGCAAGCCAATAGTTAAGGATGTTGCCACGCACAGACTTTTCGCTTTTGGTTGAGTCTGCCCTGGCAATCACGGTTCTTCCCCATGATCCGCCGACAAAGTTTTGGTACCAGCCGGCACCATTTCGGTACGCATCGTTTATTGGGTAGCCAATAACGTTAGTTGCATTGCCTCCCCAAGTGCGTACAATGTATTTCCACTGTCCGTAAATCACAGAGTAGGCAGGGCCTCGGCAGTTCGCCTGCATAATGGCAGCTTCACCAGAAAGTCCACCTCTAAAGTCTTGTATACATCCGCCATTCCAGCCATGCACTGAATTGATTGGATTACCGATTCTTCCACTACCGCCACCACGCTGAAAGGCTTTGATGTATTCAAAAGCAGTATTGCTACCTTGGCCAACTGCTACATATTGAGCACTAGCAACTTCTGGGCTGAGAATTGCATGAATTGAAATTACAGCAAGTAACGCAATTGCGATTCTTCGTGCTGAGCTCATCACACTCCCTCAAGTGTTGGTTTGAAAAGGTACCAGATGAATGTATTTTATAAAATAAATTCATGCAAGCATGGGGCGGAATGATAATGCCTCAAGCTTTACATATATGTAATTTTATTTGTTTGCAATACCACTTGTTGAAATGAGGCCTTTTGCTTTATTCCACATTTCAAAATTTCCTTGTTGTTTTAGATGCCACCACCATTCGGCCCCCCAAAGGTCAAATTCTCGTATCCGGGTTTGTCTGGCATAGGCTATGTTTTCGTCAAATTGTTTTGGGTTCATTGAGCGCATCGCCTCGTTGTATTCTAAATATTCATTGCCTTTTGGGCCCCAAGCTTCTGCCTGAAGCTCATGAATTTTTATATCTTGGTTTTTGAAGGCAGAAATTATACCTGCCTTCCACCAAAAATATATTCCATTCTGAGGGTATTTGTAATATCCAATCTCTTTCTTCCAAGACCATTTGTACATTGAGAAACCGAAAATATCTCCAAACGGGCCTTGAACGGGGAATCCGTATTGGTCGGATTGTGAAATTAAAACCGGCCTAGTATTGTCAATCGATTTTAGGGCTTCTAGCTCTTTTTTAAGTTGCTTACCAGTGAGCATATTTTTAGGGCATTCGCCAAATGCCTTTAATATAAACTCATTCTCTAGTTGCCAGTTTTTTATAGTAGAGTTATTTTTGTAGCGCTCAACTACTTTTTCTACGTAATTAACGGCTTGCTCGGAAGTAGCGTTGGTATCTTTGGTATTCACCCATTCTGGGTAGAAACATTCGGGGTATCTTATATTCTTTTGCCCGACGACAAGTGTAACTTTAGCATTTCTTTTCTCGGCCTCACTTAACATCCAATCGATTTCACTAAAGTCAAAGTTGCCTTTGTCTTTTTCAATTCTGTCCCAGTAGGCGGCTATACGTAGCTTTTTAAATCCTAAATCGTCTAGTACGCCCAAGTAATTTTGTCGCCAATCACTGCCATACCTTTCTGCTTGTATTTGAGAAAAGCTAACCCCAATTATTTCAGGCCGAAGTTTATTAATTCGATTAAACCTTAGCATTAAAAGAAAAGTCTCAAAAATAATCAGCACAAAAAATAAAAGCAGTATTATTAATACCTTTTTATAAGTCTTAAGTTCTTTAAATTTATTAAGCATTCTATGTATTTTACTTACATCTTTAAAAATAAACAAAAATAAAAGCTAGCTCACTTGGGAGCTAGCGGTTTGATATACCAAGGATGATTAGGATCATCATTGGCTCTGTGGCGTATAGAGCGCTTAGTATCGTTGCAAATTCTTTTGTACTCGGGGTCATCATTTCGGAGCAGGGCTTCGATAGCGATTACCGAATTGCTAATGCGTTCAAAAATATCCCTGTAAATCATCTCAGAGGGCTTAGCGGAAAGCAGTACTTTTAGGATCCGAAGATTCTCTTTGGTATTTTCGCCACGCTGGATATCGGCAATCAAATTTCGAATAGCCATTAACTGGACCTCAGAGGCATAACAGTCAATAACCTTTGGCAGAACAGTGGTATCGCCTAGATTATCTCCGTATGTATTTTTTACGTACGTGCCCGCATAAAGCATAGGCTTGAATTTGGAATTATCAATCCTGCGCTTGAGCTCACGCTGCACGGTAATGGGCGAGAGCCTATGAAGGTGACGCATATCCCAGATGTTCTGCTCGATGCTTGTGAGCATTCGTGTAGCAAAGCTTCGTCTTTTGAGCATCGAACCAGCACTTGAATTTTCGCGGCCTATTTGTAGCTCCAGCCTTTTGGCCATAGCAGTAAACTTAGCACTAGTAGCGCCTGGGTTATTTCTTCCCTTGCTATCTACTAGCTGAACTCTAGATTCAAAAGCCTCAATGAGAGGTTGAGTTTTGCGATTCTGAATAGCTGATTTGAGTTCATTGATCGAGTCTTGAATGTCATTTTTGCTTTCTTCAGAAAGCCGAATTTCGCTCCAGTTATTAAGAATTTGATAGCGAGTATTCAAAACAAAATCTAAGTAGTAAATGTACTCAAGCTTAGTCGCCTCAATCCTTGAGCCGGCCTGAAGACCGCTTGTAAATAGAGTAGGAAGATAAAGCGAAGAAATGTACGGAGCCTTGTTTGAAGGCTTAACCACTGTGATAATTTCTCCAACCATGTTGGGATCGTCACACTTGGTTATTACTTCGAACTTCCAGCCGCTGCCGCTTTCGCCAGCGCAGTGGATTGGGCATGATCTTATGACCTTTTCAGCAAAAGCTTTGCCGATAGGCTCAATAGTCTTTTCCTTGCCAAACCATAGCTTGGAACCACTCATCTGAGCTCCTTGTGGGGTACGTTGCGATCTGCAAAACTTACATATTTTACAATATTTTAATAAAAATTTCAATAAAAAAGCTCCTTATAAAGGAGCTACAGAAGCATTACTACTTACTGTTTGTGTTTCGTAATCTTTTTCTCTGCTTTTCGGTGGTGCCACCCCAAACGCCAATCTCATTATTCTTAATTGCATATTCTAGGCACTCGTTAATGATTGGACATTCTTGACAAATTTTTACGGCTGCACGTTGATCAGAGATGTAGAGTGAATAAAAAAGACTACGATTATCATCATTGCAGATACCTTTACTCATCCATTGAGAGGTCAAGTTTTCTACATAAGGTTTCATTTTACCTCCTGGGTTCGTTCAGTGTGGCTACTGAAAGTGGAATAATATTAGAACATTTTATATTATTAGTCAATTTATCTATTCTTGACCAAAGTGCCCTCAACAGATATAATCACTTGGTAAATATAAATATTCCGGGGTAGCTCAGTGGTAGAGCAGTTGGCTGTTAACCAATTGGTCGCTGGTTCGAATCCAGTCCCCGGAGCCAGAATTATTTAGACCCTTTTGGGTCTTTTTTTTGATATGATTTATTTATGAATAAAAAGCCACAAACAATCACCGGCCAAATAAATCAAAAAGCCATTGAGCTACTAGAAAAACACCCTGAAGGCATTCGCTGGAGCGAAATGCTACGCTTGATCCAGGAAGCCTATCCAGATTTCCACCCCAAAACTATCAATGGCTGCGTATGGAAGCTAGTAAAAAATTTCCCCGATAAAGTCTATAAACCAGAAAAGGGACTATTTAAACTAATGAGAGTTGAGTAGGCTACTACTAAAATAATATAGAATGCGATACTATAAACTGTAATGATATACGCAATAGACGCCCAGAAACTGACTAAAAAGTATAAAAATAATATAGCGGTTAATGGAATTAATTTACGAGTGGAAGAGGGCAGTATCTACGGGTTTCTTGGCCCTAATGGAGCCGGTAAAACAACTGCAGTAAAGATGCTTATCACTCTGCTGACACCTACAAGCGGAGATGCAAAAATATTAGGAAAAAGTATTACAAAAGATGCCGAAGAAGCCCGTCTAACTATTGGCGCCGCTCTCCAGGAAGCCTCACTAGATAATATGCAAACTGGTAGAGAGCTTTTGCAAACTCAGGGGGCACTATATGGATTGAGCTCAGCGGAAATTAACAGCAGAATTTCAGAACTGGAGAGTTTAATAGACATAGGCACAGCACTTGACGATTTAATAAAGACATATTCTGGAGGCATGAAGCGACGGGTTGATTTGGCAGCAGCGTTAATTCACAACCCCTCAGTACTATTTTTAGACGAGCCTACAAATGGCCTAGATCCTGCAAGCAGAAACAAAATTTGGGCAGAGATTAAAAAACTAAATTCAGATTTCGGAATGTCTATATTTTTAACAACTCAATACCTAGAAGAAGCCGATGAACTTGCAGATACAATAGGAATTATCAATAAGGGCAAAATTGTTGCCGAGGATACCCCAGCAAACTTAAAGATGCAAATAGGTAATGACATAATAATAATTGAACTAAAATCAGTACTTAAAGATACGAAAAAACTAGAAAAAATTGCTGGTGTTACTTCAGTTAAATCACGCGACAGATCACTATTTATATATGCAAAAAATGGTGGTGCCGTTATTTCTAATGTTGTCAGTACCTTGAATGATTTAAATACAACTATAGTGAACGTAGAAATCAGAAAACCAACTCTTGATGATGTATTTTTGAAGGTCACAGGGGAGGCATGAGCAAAATGAAAGATACACATATTACTGCATCCTCGGCTAGTTTTTTTAAAGACTTAAAAACAGTAGCAAGGCGTGCTATTCGACTTGCGAGCCGCGAACCAGAAACAATAATACCAGCTATTATAATTCCATTATTTTTCTTTATAGTTAATGTAGGAGCGCTCAGTGACATATCAAATTTTGCTGGCGTAGTTGACTACAAAGCATTCCAGTTACCTGTCGCAATTGTATTCGCCGTAACAGGTATCTCTAGGGCATCATCCTTAGTTTCAGATATCCAGAGTGGCTACTTTGACCGCCTGCTAATTTCTCCTGTCAGTCGACATGCACTCTTACTGGGTCTAATGGTTGCCGATATGCTGGTCGTGATTCTACTGAGTATACCGGTCGTAATACTTGGATTAGTTTTGGGTGTCAGTTTTGCATCGGGCGTACTGGGTATGCTGGCGTTTATATTACTTGCTGCTTTTTGGGGGTTAGCATTCACTGGATTCCCTTATGCTATCGCGCTTAAAACGGGTAGCTCTGGGGCCGTTAACTCGTCGTTTTTATTATTCTTCCCGTTTGCGTTTTTGACTACAACATTCTTACCCCAAAAAGCATTGACTGGTTGGCTTGCAACTGTCTCTGCTTATAATCCTGTTACATATCTCCTGGAAGGATTACGCTCGCTTACAACTACCGGATGGGTTTTAGCAGACTTACTGCCAGCTATAGCAGCTATAGCTGCTGTTGGCTTATTGTCTCAAATACTTGCATTCAGAGCTTTAAAGGGCCGTACTGCTCGCAAATAAATTAGTACTAAGAAAAAAAGATTAACCGTAGTGGCATAAAGTACAAAATGCAGACGGGGTACTGCATTACTAGAAGATGCGATTAATATCACTGGATCAATCAGATTAAGATAGTATTGACTGCCAAGCATATAACCATAAGAGTTGCATTAAGGATTTAAGGATATTATTATGGAAATATAATTAGCAAAAGAGTATGTATGGATAACAAACCAAACACAATAGTAGATATAGCTGCTGGTAACCCAGATTTTTCAACTCTAGTCGCGGCCGTAAAAGCTGCAGGACTTGTAGAAACACTTTCTGGCGATGGCCCGTTTACCGTGTTCGCGCCAACTAACGAAGCATTTGCGAAGCTACCCGAGGGGAAAGTCGATGCACTACTTGCTGACATCCCCACTCTAAAGAAGATATTAACCTACCACGTAGTCGCTGGCAAAGTTATGGCTGCAGACGTCGTAGACCTAAAAAGCGCCGCTACAGTGCAAGGCGATGAAGTTAAGATTGATGTTGTTGACGGCAAAGTTAAGCTCAATGACTCCGCAATGGTGACCGCAACTGACCTTGAAGCAAGTAACGGTGTTGTCCATGTGATCGACACTGTTCTTATTCCTGGCTAGTAAGCACAATAAGACATTAGTATATAAGAGCGCCGAATTGCCGGCGCTCTTTACTTAGAGCAATTATAAAAGCTTAGTGTTTTTGTTTGCTAAGTTAAGATTAAAACAATAAAAAAACAGTAGGTTGCTAAATTATACTTATATACATAAGAATTATAGTGTATATTTTAGATTATGGGTAAGAGCAAAAAAACACTTAAAAAACGAAATCTGCACCCTGTTATTGCGGTCCTTGGGGTTTGTATGTTGCTAGTTATAATTTATGTTTTATTTAACAATTTTGAATCTAGAGGATTTCAATCAAATCTCGAAAATTTTTATAACACCACTGATATCCCTGCGGAAGGGCCTCTGGGGGAGATAATAAGAAAAGAGAGTGTTACTACAAAACTTCAAAATGGCAGTGCAGACAGAATAATATATCGGACCCAGAAAAAAAATGGAGAAATTACCTTTTCTTCAGGAATGATTTACATCCCGTCCAAGCCAGCAATTAGCCCTAGGCCGATAATGGCTTGGGCCCATGGCACAATTGGAATGGGTGATTCCTGTGCGCCTTCGCGCCAGAAGGTTCCAAATGTTAACAATGGAATTACATGGGTGGATTCTATGCTCGAAAAGGGCTGGGTGGTGACTGCTACAGATTATGCAGGCTTAGGAACGGAAGGTGTAGAGGCTTACTTGGTCGGTCAGGCTGAGGCAAACGATGTTTTAAATAGTGTTAGGGCAGCTAAGAATTTTTCAGGCAGCGATGCCGGAAACAATTATGCAATTTGGGGGCATTCACAGGGTGGACACTCGGCCCTTTTTAGCGCTTCTAGGGCAAAAAGCTATCTTGGAGATTTTAATTTAGTAGGCACTGTAGCTTCCGCTCCAGCCGCAGAGCTACCATCACTTTTCAGTCAGCAGGAAAACACGGCCGTTGCTTGGATAATTGGACCAGAAGCCGCCTTGTCATGGCCTAATAACTATTCCGGTATAGATCTAAGTTCCGTTCTAACAAAGCAGGGAATAAATAACTATAAAGCTATTGCTGAAAAATGTATAAACCAAGCGGCAATAGACGGATTAATTCGCCAAAGATTAGGGCAGAAATTTTTCAATGAAGATGTGTCTACAAACGCTGTATGGCAAGGCATATTGAATGAACAGACAGCCCCCACTCTTAGCTCAAATCAGCCGCTGTTGGTTGCGGAAAGTCTAACTGATAATGTTGTTTTGCCAAACACAACAGCTAAATACATTCAGCGGTCTTGCCAGGCAGGATCAAATTTAACTCAGTTGTGGCTTACGGATGTTGGGCACATTCAGCTTTCAAACGTAATATCTCCTAGCGTTGTTAACTGGCTTGATGACAGATTTAATTCAAGGCCAAATGTCTCCAATTGCAATCAGTCTCTTCCGATAGCACCAGCTCAATAATAATCTGTAAAAAATACTATTTAAGGTGTAATATATAGGCATGAAAGATGGTATTAACGACATATCAAATCAAACAATATTTAGGATATTGTTCATTATCCTTGCTTTTGTGGTTGGAATATATCTTGTTATAACACTAAGAACTCAGCTTTTATGGCTGGGAATATCGTTCTTTTTAGCTTTAGCTTTGGAGCCGCCGGTTAATTGGATTAGCAAAAGATTACCCAAACAAAGCAGAGGACTTGCAGTATTTTTTATAGTTGCTTTTACGATTTCTGCAATCGCCTACGTAATATCTTTAGTCGGACCACCAATAGTTAGTCAGTTCAGTGAACTTATCAAAAACCTTCCTCAGTACTATCAGAATTTTATAAATGACAATAATATTGTCTCAAATTACTTAAGAAATATTGATGTTCCTAAAAACTTAGCAATTAATGGACAGAGCATAGCTAATTTCTTTACCAGCACAGGCGGAGGAGTAAGTAGGGTATTTAGTAATGTTTTTGGTAGTATATTCGCCTTCATTTCGATAATCGTTTTTACGTTCTTTATGGTACTTGAATGGCCCAAATGGCATGATGTTTTTTGGCGCTACCAAGATCCTAAGAAGCGAAAACACCGAAAAGAACTTTATGCTAGAATGCAAAAAACTGTTAGCGGATATATTGGTGGCAATTTGATTACTAGTTTAATAGCTGGCTTAACTGCTTTGGTATTCTTTGCGATATTCAAAAATCCTTTCGCAATCGCCCTGGGCTTTCTAGTGGCAGTTTTTGATTTAATCCCGATGTTTGGTGCATTGATCGCAGCCATAATTGCTGTATCGGTCGTGATGGTTTATGGAGGTGTTAGCCAAGCTCTAATTACAGCCATCTTCTTCTTGGTGTATCAACAAATTGAAAATAATATACTTCAGCCATACATTTTTTCAAAGACCGTTGATATCTCGCCACTGGTAGCTGGCGTTGCTGCACTGTTTGGAGCTGCGCTTGGCGGCTTGGTAGGAGCATTGGTTGCAATTCCAATCGCCGCATCCTTGCAAATACTTATTCGTGATTATTTAGACAGAAAATATAATAATTCAAAATAGTTGTTTATACTTACTGATTATTAATTTAAAATAGATATACTATGGATAAACACAATTTTGATAATGAAGCTATAAACAAACACAGAGAGCTTAAGGGCAAAATCGAAACCAAACCCAAAGGCTCGGTTCAAAACGAAGATGATTTAAGTATTTATTACACGCCAGGGGTCGGTGCTGTTTCAAAACTTCTATCGGAAAATCCTCAGGAAGCCAAAAATTATACTATTAAATCAAACACGGTTGCTGTTGTGTCTGACGGGTCTGCAGTATTGGGACTGGGTAATGTTGGTCCAGAAGCCGCTATGCCAGTTATGGAAGGAAAGGCCATGCTATTTAAAGATCTTGCGGACGTAGATGCATTCCCGATTTGCTTAGACACTCAAGACGAAGATGAAATTGTATCAACTATTAAGAATATCGCTCCGGTTTTTGCTGGAGTAAATCTGGAAGATATCGCATCGCCAAAGTGCTTTGAAATAGAAAGAAGACTTCAAGAGGAGCTTGATATACCTGTAATTCATGACGATCAGCATGCAACTGCAATTGCTGTCTTAGCTGGATTGATGAATGCTATAAAAGTTACGGGCAAAGACAAGAATAATTGTAGAGTTGTGATTGTTGGCTCGGGTGCAGCGGGAAGCGGAGTAGCTAGATTGCTAGACAAATGGGGTATCGGAGATATCATCATGGTCGATAGTAAAGGAATACTTAGTAGTCATAGAGACGACCTAGACCAGAACAAAAAGAGTTTACTTAAGAACACTAATAAAAACGATATCCACGGAAGTCTGTCTGACGCCATGGAAGGCAGTGATATTTTTCTTGGTCTCTCACAGGGTAATTTAATAAATGCTGGACACATTTCTAGTATGAATGCCGATCCAATAGTTTTTGCAATGGCAAATCCTGTTCCAGAAATCGAGCCCAAAATTGCACTGGAGGCTGGGGCAAAAGTCGTTGCTACGGGACGTTCAGATTATCAAAATCAAATAAATAATGTACTTGTATTTCCAGGTATGTTTAAGGGCGCAATCGCAACATCTACTCAAGAAATTAGTGACGATATCAAGTTGAGGGCTGCCGAAAATCTAGCATCTGTTGTAGAGAACCCAACTGCTGAAAAGATTATTCCAAGCGTGTTCGATGCTGGAGTTGTTGAATCAATCGTGTCAGCATTCTAAGCTTGAGAGCTTTGGGTAAATAGAGTAAAGTTGAATTATATTAATTATTGAGGAACTAACTTATGCCTGCTCAAAAAAGACCAAGCTCAAGCAAGAAAACAGAAAGTACACAAACTGCCCAATCACAAAAGACAAATACGCTTTCGATAATTGCTATTGTCCTAACCTTTTTGCTATTTACAATCCCAATCGTAGGGCTAATTCTGGGTATTGTAGCTCTAGTTCAACTTAAGAAAAAGAACGAAGGCGGAAAAGGCCTGGCGATCGCGTCAATTGTGATTTCATCTATATTTATTGTGTTACAAATCATATTCTTGATTGCCATCGTGTCGCTTGCTAACTTTGGAGAAGGCTTAGTTAATGGCAATAGGTCTTTAAATTTCAATCAAAATGGTAACTCAATCTCCATAGGCGGGAATGTAGCCCTGCCTTCAGGTTTCCCTAATGATGTGCCGATATATCCAGGCTCAAAATTAAAACTTGCAACCAAATCGGAGAAGGGGGAATTCACAGTTACGCTTACCACTCCAGATAGTCAAGAAAAAGTTTCTAGCTACTACAAAGAACAAATGACCTCAAAAGGCTGGGTATCAGAAAATGAAGAGGCGCTTGGTGAAATAGGACAAATGAATGGATTAGGTAGCTTTACCAAAGACTCACAAAAGACTAATCTGGCAGTTCTACAAAACAAAGAAAACAGTACTACAACAGTTTTTATTACAGTATCTAAAGTGAACAATGAAACTTACTAAAGCAGATTATCTAAGGGTATTATTGCCTACAAAAAAGGAAATATTAATAATACTTGCGTTAGTTTTTGTTGTATTTCTGACTTTTGAATTTAATTTGATATATCTTAAGGCAACACAAAATTCTATATTCTCAGATACTGCACTGCAGCAAAACTTTCGTGACCAAATAGACTCATTTTTCGCAGAAAATAAAATAGCCAATACAATTAGTCTAGTTGTTTTCTGGTCGGGCGTAGGTTTAGTGGCCTATAGCATAATCTGGTCTATCTACTCTTTCTTTACCGAGGCCAAGAATGAAACTGAAGTAGCTGGAGGCTATGTTAATCAGGAAAGCAAGCACGAAAAATTGCAAAGAACTTTACTACAAGCCGGAATACTAGCAGGCCTAATTGCGCTCGGTCTATTGAGCCTGAATGTAACAATCCCTTTTATTATTAGCCTGTGGACCAACGGAATATTAATAGTAAATACCGAAATACTAAATGGCATCCTTCAGATCGTTGGAGGCTTTGTATGTATGGTAATAAATTTTTATTTATTTAAAATGCTTATTGATTGGATAGAGCTTTTGGATTAGAAAAATATTAATATTTTCTAATTAAGCCAATTAGCACACCTTGTATTTTGATTGGGGTAGATGGCTTAACGATGATAGGCTCCATTGCAGAATTGGCTGGCTGCAGTCGAATATGATCCCTCTCTTTATAGTAGCGCTTGAGGGTGGCCTCGCCGTCATTAACTAGCGCCACAACGGTGTCTCCGTTACTTGGAACTTCCTTTTCCTGAACCACAACGTAATCACCATCATGGATTCCATCTTCAATCATGCTCTGTCCCTTAACTTGAAGAACATAAGAGTTCTTAGACCCAACCATAAAAGCTGGAACTTCTAGGGTTTCTTTATGGCCAGCGATGGTTTCAATAGGGCTGCCAGCTGCAATTAAGCCGAGGATTGGCAAGCCTACACCGGGCTCATTGATTGAGGACTCGACTTCATCGACCGGTATTAACGAACGAGCAGAGTTACTACCTTTTTCTAGAAAGCCCTTTTCAACGAGCGTGTCGATGTGTTGAGCGACAGTGGCTACGGAGTTTAGCTTTAGTCCGTTGGCAATTTCACGGTAGCTTGGCGAATATCCTTTCTGCTCTATAAAAGTTGATATAAAGTCTAGTGTTTTGCGTTGTTTTTTGGTTAGGGCTGTTTTCATTATTCCTCCTTTATTTAATATTGATTTTACCGAAAGTAATACGAACTTGTCAATAGTCTCTTCGTTTATTTTTTTGAATTTCTATGGCCTTTTTACAGATACAAAAATTTCTTTACAGATTGGGTTTTGAAAATCTTCTTTATTTGCTATTGACATCACTCCTAAGGTGGCATAACCTAAGTTACATAAGATTAATTAAGGAGGAAATTAAAAAACATGGCTTTTTCACATGTAAATTCAAAAGGAACAACTTATTACCTACACTCAAGAGAAGTTACTCTTAAGGGTGGACGTCTACAAAGAATTTATTTCTTTGCTAAGGAAGTTAAAGATGGTGCTATCGACGAAATGCCAGAAGGTTACATCGTTGTAGAAAATACAAGAACTGGTCTTCCAATTCTAAAGAAAGGCTAATAACTGCCAAAACAATAAGAGCCCTGCGGGGCTCTTTTTGTTTTGCATAATTAAAGGTATAATATACACTTATATTTAGTAAGGGCCCGTAGCTCAGCGGTTAGAGCAGTCGGCTCATAACCGATTGGTCGTTGGTTCGATTCCAACCGGGCCCACCATTAAAGATGATTAGCTGATGCTAATCTTTTTTATTTGCGTCTTGCCCCTTTATCATAAGCAATTTACAATTAAAGGGTGGGGAAACAAAAAGATCCATATCGGTATTATGATAAAGACCATCCCTACTTAAGTACTCTCAGTGTTAAAAAGAGGGTGGACTATAAGCGTAAGCAAAAGTTTGCTTTGGCGATTGTTTTGCTTATCCTATTTTTCTTAGCCGAAATAATAATATTGTGGGGGGCTTCTAGTTCTAGGGTCGCATACAGCCCATTAAAATCGAATGTAGTCAGTGGTGTAACTCCACCCAAGCCTAAGCTGACTGTCAAAAAAGATCCTGATCAGACACCACCACCACCAATTCTAAAAGAAGCTGATATGTATATTGTGATCCCAAAGTTATTTATTAATACGCAACTCGAAGCAAAGGGCACAACGCCAGCAGGAGAAATACTGACTCCTAGTAAAAATACTTTTGTTTCTTGGTTTAAGGATGGCGTTAAGCCGGGTCAAAATGGCAGTGTTTTTATGGCTGGGTATTTTGGTAGTGACAACTCTGGAATCCTGAAAGATGCCGATAAATTGGCTTCAGGAGATGATATTGAAGTTCGCTATAAAGATGGCAGGACTGTAAAATACAAGGTCATAGAAAAAGCTAGCTATTCTGCAAACGAAGAAATAAAGTCCGAACTATTAAAAAAAGATGATGCAAAGTATTTGAGTTTATTTTTGGTTTCAGATCCATCAATCACAAAGATCGGTTTGGAATCTAAAAGGTTGGTTGTCTATGCAAAGTCATAGTAGAAATTTATACGAGACATAAAATGGAAGATGAGTTAGATAATATGACCCAAGAAGAATATGCCAATAATTCAGTTTTGAATCAGCCGGCACTTACCCAGACATCTTATCCGTCTGGCCATCTTAATGAAAATGATCAAAGCAGTCAAAATGGGCAGACTTTACAGCAGAAAAAATTCACACCATATATCTACCAATATATTTCACTACTTTCATCCTTTATAATCCCACCGCTTGGGATTGTACTATCATTAAGGGCCAGGAAAAGAGCAAGATACTATTCTCAAACCTCAGTAATTGCAAATATTGCCCTGTTAATATCTTGCCTATTAACCATAATTTTAATTGGGATTGTGGGCTTTTCTATTTATAGAAATTACACTAGAAATCTAGACATTCAAGATTCAATTAAATCCTCAAGCGGATCTGTAGGGGGAGTAAAGAAATATTCTATTGACGAAAAAAATAGTATTGATGTAGTTAATGAGTACTTCAATTTTCTAAAGAAAGAGGACTACGCTTCAGCGTATAAATTATTAAGCCCAGAACTTCAAAAAGAGTACATAAATGGAGAGAGTGATTTTGCAAAAGAAGTAACAACAGCCAATTTAAAGCTAATTGATTCGTGGACTGTCAATGATGTTATGACTAGCGGTAATAGAATCACATTAAAGGGCAAAGCAAAATTTAAAGGATCGATTCCAGAAGGAAACTTTGAATTTGCATTTTACAAAGATAACGACGGGTCAATCAAGATGTACCTATGGCAAATTTCTCCAAACACATAGACATTAATTCTAAATCAACATAGTATTAATTGTGATGTATAAAGAAAAAATTAATTTAAATTTATCTCCAAGCACAAAGATTCTAATTGTAAGCGATGTTCATCTGCAGCTGCCAATTACCAAAGAGCTTGAAATGATTCAGGGCTCGTTAATAAGTAGAATTAATGAATTATCAAAGAGCCGAAGTGCAGTGCTTGTGCTCAATGGTGACATTCTTGAGTTATGGGGTAATAAAGACCAGGGTGTGGCCGATATTATTCAGGGTTTTTCAAAGCTTACTGCGGCGATTGATTCATTTGCAAAAAGCAAGTCTCACAAGGTTGTATACACGGTCGGTAATCACGATGATAGAGTTTCAAAGAGCAAAGCGGAACAAAAGGCTTTGATAAAATTCTGGAAAGCTGAAATTTGCAGGACTATTGATTTTAAAATAGGCAAAAAGGATATCAGAATAGAGCATGGGCACGAGAGCGATAGCTACAATGCAACTTCATTGCAAAATGAACCTAGAGGCAAGAAGCTGGTTCAAAATACCCTTCCTGTACTGTTGGGCACAATGCCTAGTTTGTTTGTTGGTATCGGCGATGTTGTTAACAGGTCACTATTGCCAAGCTTCGTGCTAAGTAATCTTGCATATAAAATAGTAGCCCCGATATGTATCCCGCTGGTTTTTATTATAAGTTTATCAATTTCTCTTTATACAGGGGATGGTAGGTACTGGCAGTCGGCAATAGTGGTAACTGCTTTTCTGTGGGCACTTTTTTTAATTGCAGATGTAGTCCTTCGTTTTATAGCTGGCTTTGCATTGGGCGGAGGTTCAAAATATATGAAAAAGGTAGATAAATATCAAAAAGACGAAAAATTCGACACCATAATATACGGACACACCCACCAGGGCTTAATAGAGAAGAGGTCGGGCTATACTTATGCCAATACTGGTTGTAATGATATTGTTGCATTTCCTAAAATCGGCTGGATGGGGCTAATAAAATTCAATCGATTTGTGCAGTTAAGTAATATCACAATAGATATATCCAAAAAAGATTATCTTAAATATCACCAGGAAATTGTTCCTTTGGTAGAATAGTAATATGCGTAACTTTTTTAGATCAGGAAAAATTATATTTTGGATTGGGTTAGTGCTCGTGATATATATGTTTATTGTTTTGGCTGTCGAAACTAGCCAAAATTACACATTGAGAAGTAAATCTGAAAATCTCGAGCTGCAAATTGCTAAGCTCGAGCAGCAAATTGAGGATTTGGGCTACAAAGTTACTTACTATAAGACCGATTCTTATCGCGAACGTCTTGCTAGAGAAAAATTAAACGTTGCCGCGCCTTCAGAGAGTGTAATTATAATCAAAGATGATAAGCGCAATGAAAAGCAAGCTGATGATAATAAAGTAGAAGAAAAACTTACTAGCGATGTGGAGGATTTGGCGGATAGGCCTAATTACCAGCAATGGAGAATATTTTTATTTGGAAATTAAAAAAGACCCTTTTGTAGGGTCTTCTTTAATGGTGGCTGAGGGAGGAATCGAACCTCCGACCTCAGGCTTATGAGTCCCGCGCTCTAACCATCTGAGCTACTCAGCCATATATATGATTATACAAATTATTGTCTTAAAAATACAAAATCTCTTGCAAGCAAGAGAATCTAATTGGTAGCGGGGGCAGGATTTGAACCTGCGACCTCCAGGTTATGAGCCTGACGAGCTACCGGGCTGCTCTACCCCGCGTTAAAACAAAGTATATTTTACACTCAATCTGTAAAAAGGTCAATATAAGCTTAATTATGAAGTTAAATTGAACTATAATGTATTTATGCTAAACGAGTTTTATAAACATTTACAGAGCTCAAAATTGCTTCCTCCAAAAAGTAAGTTGATTTTGGCTGTTTCTGGAGGAGTCGATTCTGTAGCGATGCTGCATTTACTGCACAACCTAAGTAGCCAGTATGGTTGGGAAATTGCTGTCGCTCATTATAACCATGGTGTAAGAAAAGACGCCACCAAAGATGCTTTGCTGGTGGGGGATTTGGCTGATCTCTATGGCTATCCTTTGTATCTTGGAAAGTATGAATATACTGATTTTTCAGAGGCTGCACTACGAAAGGCCCGCTATGATTTCTTAGAAGAATTACGAAGAGACATGGGCTATGATTATATTTTGACTGCCCACCATAATAATGACTTTTTAGAAACAGCTATATTTAACACTGTTAGGGGCTCAGATAGGGAAGGTATGGTTGCCCTCAAAGAAAAAAGAGGAAAAATAATCAGACCACTTTTGCCTTTTTCAAAGCCAGAAATAATCGTTTTTGCAAATTTACAAAATCTGCCATACAGAGAAGATAGTACTAATGATGATTTATCATACAGCAGGAATATGGTCAGAAATGTTCTGATGCCCCATGGCAGCATGAAATTCAGAAACTTCCACCACAATATGAACCAGCGTTTGGCTAAGCTAAAAGATGTTAATCAAAGAATTAATCAGGGCCTAACAAGGCTAGCTGAAGCAACGGTTGAGTATGAGGATTCGGTATCTATTCAGTTAGATGGAGAAAAATTTAATTCGTTGCCTGTTAGTATTCGAAAAAACCTATTAGTATTCTTAGTAAAAAGACTAAAGCCAGCGCATGGTTTAAAAAAAATAAATATCACTAAGGCAGTAAAGTTTATTGAAACATCAGGAACTGGTTCAAAGTTACCTCTGCCAGGAGGGTTGCAACTGGTTAACACCTATGGTAAGTTTGTAATCACTTCTGAACCTAAAGAATATGATCAAAACACTAAAGAAATGTTTCATATTTTAAGTCCAGATAAGCCTTTTGAGAATGAAATTTTTAAATTGAGAATCAGTGAAGATTCAAAAAAGGGGATAAAACTTCCTAGCCAAAAACTCTATGTAAGATACAGGCAGGCTGGCGATAAAGTCTCTCCTATAGGTATGGAGGGAACAAAAAAACTTCAAGATGTTTTTGTAGATGCAAAAATACCCAAGCATCTTAGATCAATGTGGCCTATTGTGGTCAATTCTTCTAATGAAGTTATATGGGTTCCAAACCTAGTTAAAAATAGAAAATTTTTTGATCAAAACTCTGTAAATTATCAGTATTTAACCTGTGAGGTGATATGAAAAAAATTCCAAAAAATGCATGGTATGCAATTATTACATTATCAATTTTGATAGCAGTTGTTGTCTTGTTTGGAAATGGCTCGCCACTTAGCAAGCCACCAACACAAGTTCCTTTTAGCACTGTTCTTGAGCAAATAAAGCAAGATAAGGTTGAGTCTATTCAGGTTTCTGGAGACGAACTAACGGTGAATCTCAAGGATGGAACAAAGCAAAAGTCCTATAAGGAAAAATACACTAGCTTGAGTGATTTTGGAGTAGATTACAATAAAGTCAAGGTTGAGGCAAAAAATCCAGATAATAACAATATGATTTTGGACATCATTTTGTCATTGCTTCCAATAGCAATCATTATTGGCTTCTTCTACTTCATTATGAAACAGGCCCAAGGGAGCAATAGCCAGGCTATGAGTTTTGGTAAATCTAAAGCTAGAGTATCCGGCATAGATAAAAACAAAGTTAAATTCAAGGATGTTGCGGGAGCGCAGGAAGCCAAAGTCGAATTACAAGAAATTGTTGAATTTCTAAAATATCCTGGAAAATTCGAGGCGTTAGGTGCAAAGATTCCAAAGGGCGTACTTCTGTTCGGTCGACCCGGAACAGGAAAAACATTGCTTGCCAGAGCAGTTGCTGGCGAAGCCGATGTGCCCTTCTTTACAATTTCAGGGTCTGAATTTGTAGAAATGTTCGTTGGTGTGGGTGCAAGTCGTGTTAGAGATTTATTCTCAAAAGCAAAAAAGAATGCTCCTTGTATTATTTTCATTGACGAAATTGATGCAGTTGGTCGACAGCGTGGTGCAGGTTTAGGGGGTGGTCATGATGAACGTGAACAAACGCTAAACCAAATACTTGTTGAAATGGATGGCTTTGAGCAGGGTACTAACGTTATTGTTATGGCAGCCACTAACAGACCAGACGTATTGGACCCGGCACTATTGAGACCAGGAAGATTTGATAGAAGAGTAACCCTCGACACACCAGATCTAAAAGCCCGCGAAGAAATCCTAGAAGTCCACACCCAGAAGAAGCCACTTGAAAAAGATATCGATTTTAGTGAAATTGCGCGCAAGACTCCAGGGGTATCTGGTGCAGACTTGGCAAATATTGCAAACGAAGCTGCTATATTTGCCGCTCGTGCTAATCGCAAAAAAATTACACAGGCAGACTTCCATGAGGCTATTGAAAAGATTGCGCTTGGACCTGAACGAAAGAGCCATATACTTAATGATAAAGAGAAGAAAATCACCGCTTATCACGAGGCAGGCCATGCTCTGCTTGGACACTTACTTCCAAACTGCCACCCTGTACACAAAGTATCTATTGTAAGTAGAGGAATGGCCGGTGGTGTGACTTGGAGCTTACCAGTTGAGGATAAGCATTTGCACTCATTATCTGATTTCAAAGATGACATCGCAATGGCTTTAGGCGGACGCACAGCAGAGAAAATTATTTTTGGTGAGGAAAATATAACAACTGGTGCCGAGAGCGATCTGAAGCATGCAAACGGCCTAGCTCGCAGAATGGTTACCGAGTATGGAATGAGCAAAGCTCTTAAGAACCGATTCTTTGGCGACGAAGAAGGCTCAGTATTTTTGGGTAAATCATTTTCGCAAGATAAACATTACTCAGAACAAATGGCAGCTAAAATAGACGAAGAAGTTGCAAAAATTATTGATGAAGCTAGCAAGCGAGCCGAGGAAACACTAACTAAAAACAAAGCTAAGCTTGATCAGATAGCTAAAACTTTATTGGATAAAGAAACTATCGAAGGCAAAGACTTTGATAAATTAATGGATAGCCCAGCTACCAAAAAACCAACAAAAGCAAAAAAAGTAACTAAAACAAAAAAATCTTAATATAAAATGCAATTGCCGAACATTCAATATAAAGTGTTCGGCTCTTGTGTGATTTATAAGAAACCATTCTGGATGTATAATAACTTATCGTGAAAAACTTACTTGCCAAGATAAACAAATCAAGAACAATGGGGGTAGCGGCTGTATTAATATCGCTATCCTATTTCTTAAGCCGACTTTTAGGGCTTTTTCGCGATAGGCTTTTGGCAACTAATTTTGGCGTAAGTGCTCAGACTGATGCATATACTGCAGCCTTTAGAATTCCTGACTTTTTATTTACTTTAATTGTTTCTGGGGCTTTTGCCGTTTCATTTATGCCGATATTTATTGGCTACTTAGAAAAAAATAAGCAAGATGAGGCTTGGGAAGTTGCTAATTCAATACTTAACATTCTTCTTGTAGTTGTCGGGGTGGCTTGTGTAATCTCTTTTGTATTTGCTGAACCATTAGTACGAATTCTAGCGCCAGGCTTTGACCCTTACAGAACGCAGCTTACTGTAAATATAACTAGAATACTACTAGTAACCCCGATATTTTTTGTTTTATCTAGTGTGTTTGGTGCCATTCAGCAGTCATTCAATCGTTTTTTGATCTATGCTCTTGCAAGCCTCTTTTATAACATAGGAATAATAATTGGTATTTTGTTTTTTAGTAAGTTTTTCGGAACAAACCCAATTTATGGAGTCGCATGGGGAGTGGTTATAGGCACTGCTCTTCAAGCTACTTTGCAGTTATTTGGCATAATCGGCCTCAGCTTTAAATATAATCCAGTATTTAAGTGGCGAAATCGGGGTGTGAAGAGAATCATTAAATTGATGATTCCTCGCTCGATTGATTTAACTGTCGATCAAATAAATTGGATAATTCAGTCGGCTATCGCCTCAAGTTTGGCTTCCGGAAGCCTTTCATCGTACTACTATGCAAACAATCTAAAAAATGTTCCTGTGGGTTTGTTTGGTGCAGCAATGAGCACGGCTTTTTTCCCTAATCTTGTTAGGGCTGCTAAAAGTAAAGACAAATCCAAGCTGCCTGCAGCAATCGTCAGAGACGTGAGTCTTTTGATGTTTTTGGTTATTCCATCTGCCTTTATAGCTATCGTAATGCGAGGTTATATTGTCAGGATTTTATTCGGATTTGGAGATCAAGCCACTGCAGACACTTTGGGTTTCTTGGCGGGGTCTATAGTCGCTCAAAGCATTCTCTTTATGGTCGCCAGAATATTTTACTCACTTGAAGACACCAAAACACCACTAATCGTGAGCGTTGCAACAATTGCTTTCAATGTCGCCTTAAGCATTCCGTTATCTAGGATTTTTGGCGTGGCAGGGCTAGCGCTAGCGCTTTCTATTTCGGGAATTATTGAAATTTTCGTACTTTTTTACTTATTGAAACGCAAAATGGGAGATTTTGGTGTGAGATCAATCGCAGTTTCGGCCACAAAAATTACCACCGCTTCTCTTGCTATGGCAGGGTTAATGTATGCCAGCGTGCGTTATTGGTTCCCGCTATATAAGAATGAAGTGGGTTTTGCTCAATTGGCTCCAAAGTTTTTATTCATTTGCCTGATTGGTTTGATTGTATACTATATGGCTGCGAAATATTTAAGAGTTCCGGAAGTAGGGACTGTTACCAAAATAGTACGTAGAAACATAAACAAGGTGGTACATCGTGGATAATATTAGAAACTTCTGTATTATTGCCCATATTGATCATGGCAAAAGCACGCTGGCTGACAGAATGTTGGAAATTACAGGAACCGTACAAAAGCGAGATATGAAAGCTCAGCTTCTTGACCAGATGGAATTGGAACGTGAAAAGGGTATTACAATTAAGCTACAGCCAGTGCGTATGCAGTGGAAAAATCACGAGCTAAATCTTATCGACACGCCAGGTCATGTGGATTTTACTTATGAAGTTAGCCGCAGCCTTCAGGCTTGTGAGGGTGCGATATTAATTGTTGATGCTAGCCAAGGAATTCAGGCTCAGACACTTGCCAATGTTTATTTGGCGATGGAGGCAAACCTTACAATTATTCCAGTTATTAATAAAATTGATCTACCAGCTGCTGAGCCAGACAAGGTTGCCGATGAGATTTCAAGCCTATTGGGCTGCGGGCCAGAAGAAATTATTAGAATTTCTGCAAAAGAGGGAACTGACGTAGAAAAGGTTCTAGATAAAGTAGTTGAGTTAGTGCCGGCCCCAACTGGAAAGACCGACGCTCCATTAAGGGCCTTGGTTTTTGATTCGGTCTATGATGAATACCGCGGGGTAATATTATACGTGCGAGTTACTGACGGTAGCCTAAAAAAGAACGAGTCTCTTATGATGTTCGCATCACAAAAAGATACTATAGCGCTGGAGTGTGGGCATTTTAACCCAACCATGTCGGCCGATAGTGATTTAACTTGTGGTCAGATTGGCTACATCGTAACTAACTTCAAGACCACCGCCGATGCCCGCGTGGGCGATACTGTGATATCTAAATCATCTCCTGCAGACGAAGCACTGCCAGGATACAAAAAGGTTCGACCATATGTATACGCTGGCTTTTACCCAACTAGCTCCGAAGATTATCAGAGCTTAAAAGATGCTTTAGAAAAGCTAGCACTAAATGATTCGGCACTTGAATACGATCCTGAAAATTCTGTAGTGCTGGGATTTGGTTTTCGAGTTGGATTTTTAGGGCTATTGCACTTGGAAATTATTAAAGAGCGATTGGAGCGTGAATATAATTTAAGCCTGGTTGTAACGAATCCAAGCGTGGATTATAAAGTCATTACTAATAATGGCGAAGAGATTGATATTAAAAGTGCTGGAGAATTGCCAGACCCAACACAAATTCAGCAAATTAAAGAACCTTGGATGAAGGGAGAAATTATTGTTCCTTCGCAATATGTTGGTAATGTTATGCAGTTGATAACTTCGGTACGTGGTTTGCAGACTAATTTGGATTACATCGATGAGGGCTTAGCGCTGGTGAGCTTCCAGGCTCCAATGGCCAATGTGCTGACTGATTTTTACGACAATCTTAAGAGCACCACTTCGGGCTATGGATCGTTTAGCTACGATCTAGATGAATACCGAACCGAGGATTTAGTTAGGGTGGATATCTTAGTGGCGGGCGAGCCAGTCGATAGTTTGAGTTTGATAGTTCATAGGTCCGAGGCGGAAAGAATAGGCAATCAAGTTGTGTTAAAGCTTAAAGACGTAATTCCACGACAGCTTTTCGAGGTAAGTTTACAAGCTGCCATTGGCGGCAAGATATTGTGTCGCGAAAACATCCGCCCGATGGGCAAAAACGTAACTGCCAAATTATATGGTGGCGATATTAGTCGTAAAAAGAAGCTTTGGGCCAAGCAAAAAGCTGGTAAGAAGAAGATGAAAATGATCGGCAAGGTAGAAATTCCACCAGAAGCTTTTATGGTGCTACTTAAAAAAGACTAGTTTGTCATTATTCTTTAATGGTTTTATAATTCTTATAGTTATTAATTGAGGGACTCTAAATGGAAGAATATAATCAGGTTAAACAAGAAATAAATCAGAAAAAATCAAACAAAGGGCTAATAATTGCCCTAATCATTGTAATTATATTGGCCATAGGTAGTGTGGTTGGCACTTGGTACTATATGAATAATAAGGCCAAGAATGATAAGAAGGCTCAAGACGAACAGATTCAGCAGCTACAGAATCAGAACCAAGAACTTAGTCAGAAGGTTAAAGAATATGAGAGTAAAAATATCTCATTAACTGAGCAAGCATCTATACAAAACGCAATAACGGCTCAAGTCAAATCGATTTATGACTATTGGTTGAACGGATCTACACCAACTAATCCAGTTTCATATCAAAGCTTAAAAGATAGAAATTATATAACTCAATCTTATTTAGATTTTCAAAAAAGTGCTAATCTAAACTATGACCCATTAACTTGCTCTCAAAATGCCCTGGCCTTAAAAGACTACGTATTTAAGACCCCAGCAATAAAAGATGCAAAAAATGCAGAGGTAGGCGTGGAGGCAAATTATGCCGAAAGCGGAATTATAACAATCAGATTGGGTATGGTTAACGATGGTGGTGTTTGGAAAATAAATACAATAACCTGTCCAACTCAAAAGGCATCTTAGTAGGTAGGATTACTTTATGAATAATCCTAATTTAGATAAACGCGGCGAATTAAATAATATACTCATAGACAAGGAAGTTGATTCAGATGTCGAAAATAAAGCCATGCGAAGAATAACCGATAGAATGAAGTCTACTCCAATGCGTGCATTATCCATGACAGTTAAGTCGATAGATGAAATATTTAATTCGGTTAGGGAAAGTGTGGCCTATGGTTTGGCTAGAGGAGCAGTCGAAAGAGGTGAAGACGGTCGCTTCGGAGCTAGTGAAAGCAGATTAGAAGAAATGGACTTCATAGTGAAAATGGAAGGCGATAGAATCGTTAGGGACCCTGCTTCATCTGAAGGTCAAAGGCATAGAGACCTAACTAGATATTTGGCTGGAATCGCTAGAACTGAAAGAGGAAGCGCATTAATCAATGAAGCAATTAACAGATTGGTAGAGATGGATTCTGTCAGAATTAAGGATAGAATCAGAAACGGCAATAACTATGTGCATGAAATAGTAATAGGTTCGGGCCCTCATGCCCAAGTATATTCTGCAGAAAGGCTTTTTATAAATCCGGATGAACCGTGCCTCTGTATTGAAAGCTCACCAATTATAGGCGGCCAGTTTAGATATGAAACTACTATGCACGAGCTTAACACAAAACAAGGTCCAGAAAGCTCCATACCAGAAGAAAATGTTGCTGGGCGTTCAGGTAATAAAAACAGCCTAGGTAGAGGTATCATTCAAGAGCCAGACATAGCATATTCTGCTTATGGAACACAGGATAGGATTGCCACGGCGGTAAGGATTAATCATGCACTTGAGGCACGCACAGTTATTAATTCTGAATTATCAAGCATAAGACTAAATCCATCTAAAGATAGTGCAGGTAAATATATTGTCGAATTTATCGATACAGTGTCGGGCGAAGTATTTGAGGTCTTTACGGACAGAGTGGTAATATCTACTGGCCTTGGAAAGGAAAGACTAGATTTTGGGGATGAAGTTTCGCGCAAAATTATTTCTGAAGAACAGGCAAAGTTTTCATCCGATGGAGAGTCTGGAATTATGAGTCTAAGCCAATTTCATAAACAAACAGTTGATAGAATAAGAAGTGGTGAACTACCTTTTAAGGGGATGAGGCATATAGCAGTAATAGGAGCTGGCGACTCTGGGGCGACAGTAATAGAGCAAGCATTAGGTTACGCAGGAAACACTGGCCTAACAACTAGACAAGATACTAATATAAAAATTGATTGGGTTGGCCAATCACTTACCGATGAATCACAATATGCTGTATCGAGTCGACACCGATACGGTCAAATATCTGCAGATATACCACCCAGTGAAATTCCAAATGACGAATATTTTCATAGAATTAGACCAATAGATGGAAGGGCGATTGCTGTTAGAAGATCGGGAGATAAATTTATATTAACTTATGGTTTATACCAAAAGGATAATGAAGGCAATAATGTTTTAGACGAAAACGGCAGAAAAATAATTTCTTCATATCAAGATGCAGTAGTAGACCATGTAGTTCTGGCCACAGGCTTCGATAATGATTTTGTGGATGGTATGTGCTCCAGAACGCAAAATGAAATAATTACTACTGAAGATGACATTAAGTCAGAAATGGTCCGTGGCCTTAAAATCGACGGGACCGTATTGCATTTTTCTGAATCTAGCGTGTATAAAACGGGCAAAGTAGTAAGCACTAAAATAATTGAAGACATTTTATATGTAGATTTAGAAATGAAATCCAAAAACTCCAGCACTAAACAAATAATAAATATTAGGTTTCCTGCGTCTAATGATAGTTTGGATTTAATAACGGAGCAATTGAATATAGAGGAAGTACAAGCGTTGGAGATTCCAATAAAAAATAATGAAACTGAAATGGTATTAGATCAAACAGGCGAGGAAGTAGCTAGTAGGTTAATAGGAACGGATATTTATAAGATAGGACCGCTTGCAATTGCTGATACTGGTAAGATACCTTCATGGATGGAAGAGGCCCCTGGCTATATAAGCAGAAGTAAAAGAGGAGAAGAAAATATAATCAACAAAAGAGTAGCGCTTTGGACTTCTGTTCCAGCAACAAGAGATTTTGCAACCATTATGTCTGAAGAAGATTCAGGTTTAACTATACCCAAGAGTTTATTTGGAGATGAACACGGTGAAGAAAAGACTATCTTGCCAATTCCAGATGTAGCTGGCTCTGCGGATTCTACTATAATTGTTTTTAGCCAAAAAGCCATTAGAAAAGGAATCCCCATAGGCTCAACAAAAGAGGATATATTAAAGCTAATTGTAGCAGAGATTGGCGAAAGCTATATTTTTCCATCCCAAATGAAAGTAATTAATTTTATTATTCATAGCCCTGATTCTAAAAATGATACATTCCAAATTTCTACCGAAGAAGGTCTACTAAATGATAATAATTATAAATTTTTATTAGACAGGTTTATAACTGAACCTCTTATGCAATCAGTATTGGCAAGTTTTATAAGAAATACCCCAAGTAGAACTGCTAGAATATCTATTCCATTATTAGAGGGTAGGCCAAGAATTAGGAACGTTAGAATTGAAGAAATATAGAATTAGCACTCTTGACATGAGAGTGCTAATTTTTTAATATAGATACTAGTTGGCACTCTATAGTGTTGACTGCCAAAACTAGTAGTACTACTATATTAACAACATGACAGAGCGACAAGACAACATTCTAGCTGAAATAGTACGGCTTTATGCCGATAGCGCCGAGCCAGTAAGCTCCCGAGAGCTTGCTAACAGCTTTGGTATTAGTTCGGCCACTATTAGGGCTGAAATGTCTGTCTTAGAAGATGCCAAGCTGATTTATCAGCCACATGTATCTGCAGGACGAATACCAACCGATGCTGGCTATAGGTATTTTGTAAATAAACTTGCCGATAAGCCAATGGTGTCTGGTAGGAGTATCCAAACCATATCTAAAAGAGTCGATAGCCTTAAGGATCGAACCGATGGCGCAATTAAAATCGCCGCCGAGACCTTAAGCGACATGACCGGCAATATGGCTTTTGCAACCTTGAGTGATTCGGTGTATTTCCATGGCATGGGCCAGCTTTTTAGCCAGCCGGAGTTTATGGATATTAACCAAGTTGGGCAAGCAGCGCTCTTTATCGATTCGGTGCAAGAATGGTTAGCAACTGCCGATATCGATAAGATGCAGGTATACATTGGCCAGGAAAACCCAGTAGCTCGTGCCAGCGGACTTACGATGATAGTAAACCGATTTAGCAGTCCTTACTCGGACCGTAGTTATATCGGAATTGTCGGGCCGACCCGCCAGAGCTATGAAAAGGTTTTGAATCTAGTAGATGGCACCAGTAAGGCTCTACAGGAAGTATTTAGTGAGTAATTTATGAAGCAGAATCCTAAAATGAAAAGAAATATTAGCTACAAGACTGCCGAGTACGAGCAGAGAATTGGTGAACTAACGGAATCTTTGCAAAGACTTCAAGCAGAATTTGAGAACTATAAAAAGCGCCAAGCCGAGGAGCAGGCCGTAACTATGGTTCGGGCTAAAGAGATGGTTTTAAGTGAGCTTTTGCCAGCACTAGATAATTTTGACTTGGCCGCATCACACTTGCCAGCCGAATTAGAGGGTGACTCTTGGGCTCAAGGTATGCAGTATGTTGGCCAGCAACTTACTCAGAAGCTAGATGATCTTGGGGTAAAGAAAATTGTTCCGACAGGGGAAGAATTCGATCATAATTTGCACGAAGCAATTGAGCATGTCCAATCTGACAAACCGGAGGGAATCATTACCGACGTGATCACTCCGGGCTATCAGATTGGAGATAGGGTGGTCCGACCAGCCCGCGTAAAAGTTAGTGGCGGAAGCAATAATTCAACGAAAGAATAATAAAGGAGAATTAAAATGGGAAAAATAATTGGAATTGACTTAGGAACAACCAACTCGGCTATGGCCGTGATGGAAGGTGGTGAAGCAACTATCATTGCTAACGCCGAAGGCGGGCGTACCACCCCAAGTATTGCTGCAGTGAATAAGAACGGTGAGCGTTTGGTGGGGCAAACCGCAAAGCGCCAAGCCGTTATTAACCCAGACAATACTATCTTTAGTGTTAAGCGCCTGATTGGCCGTAACATCGATGATGCCGAAGTAAAGCGAGATATCGACCTTATGCCTTACGAAATTGTTAAGGCCGACAAGCACGTTAAGGTTAAAATGGGCGACAAGGATTACACCCCTGAAGAAGTTTCAGCGATGATTCTAAGTAAGCTCAAAGCTGACGCCGAGAAGTTTCTTGGCCAGCCAGTAACTGAGGCAGTTATTACAGTACCTGCTTACTTTAACGATGCTCAACGCCAAGCTACTAAAGATGCTGGTAAGATTGCTGGGCTAGAAGTAAAACGTATCATCAATGAGCCAACTGCAGCCGCTCTTGCTTACGGACTTGATAAAAAGAAAGAAGAAAAAGTTGTTGTATATGACCTTGGTGGTGGTACCTTCGACGTTTCTGTTCTAGAACTTGGCGATGGAGTATTTGAGGTTAAGAGTACCAATGGCGATACTCACTTGGGTGGTGATGACTTTGATCTTAAAATTATCAACTTCCTAATTGATGAATTCAAAAAAGACCAGGGCATTGATCTTAAGGCCGATAAGGCGGCTATGCAGAGACTTAAAGAAGCTGCCGAAAAAGCTAAGATTGAACTTTCAACTACTAATGAAACTAGCGTGAATATTCCATTCATTACAGCGGATGCTGAAGGTCCTAAGCACCTAGACATGACTTTGAGTCGTGCCGATTTCGAAAAGCTTGTAATGGATGAAGTTGAAGCAACTCTAAAGCCATGCGAGGCTGCGTTAAAAGATGCTGGTGTAAGTAAAGAAGACATTAACGAAATCATCTTGGTAGGCGGTATGACCCGAATGCCTTTGGTACAAAAGAAGGTTGAAGAGTTCTTTGGTAAAAAACCACTTCAGGGCGTCAACCCAGATGAAGTTGTAGCAACTGGAGCTGCTATTCAGGGTGGTGTGCTTGGTGGTGATGTTAAAGACGTATTGCTTCTCGATGTTACTCCACTAAGTTTGGGTATTGAAACATTGGGAGGAGTAAGCACCAAGTTAATCGAACGAAACACCACTGTACCAACCAGCAAGAGCCAGACTTTCAGTACAGCAGCCGATAACCAAACAAGTGTAGAGATTAACGTACTTCAGGGTGAACGCGAAATGGCTAGCGACAACAAATCTCTTGGCCGATTCGTACTGGACGGCATCCCTCCAGCCCCTCGTGGTGTTCCACAGATTGAAGTGAGCTTTAATATCGATGCTAACGGTATCGTAAATGTAAGCGCTAAAGATAAGGCCAGCGGCAAGGAGCAGAAAATTTCCATTACCGGAGGCGGAAGCTTAAGCGAAGATGAAATCAAGAAGATGCAAGAAGACGCCGAAAAGTTTGCCGATGAAGACAAGAAAAAGAAAGAAGCTGTCGAAGTTCGCAACCAAGCTGACACTCTAATTTATACGGCGGAAAAGACTCTGTCCGATGCTGGCGATAAAGTAAAAGAAGAAGATAAGAAAACTATCAATGAAGCAGTCGCAGCACTCAATGAAAAGAAAGATTCAGAAGACTTGGAAGAAATCAAAAAGCTAACTGAAGATCTTAATAACAAGCTTATGAAGGTAGGCGAGCAAATGTATAAAGAAGCTGATTCAGAAGAAAACAAAGAAGACTCCAAAGACGAAGCTAAGAGTGAAGATAAAAAAGATGAAGACGCCGAAGAAGGCGAAATTGTAGACGACAAAAAGGAAGAAAAATAATAGCCTAGCTATTTAATGTCGGTATGAGTAAAAGAGACTACTACGAAGTTCTGGGTGTAGCCAAAGACGCATCCCAAGATGAAATTAAAAAAGCCTTTCGCAAAAAGGCTGTCGAGCTGCACCCTGATCGTGGTGGTGATGAAGCTAAATTTAAAGAAATCAATGAAGCTTATGAAGTATTAAAGGACGAACAGAAGCGCCAGGCCTACGATCAATTCGGCCATGCTGCTGGGGCCGATCAGGCCGGCGGGAACTACGGTGGTGGCAATCCCTTTGGTGCAGGTTTTGGTGGATATAGTGGTCAGGGGTTTGATCCTAACGAAATTCGTTTTGATTTCGGCGGGGGTGGTGGCGGACTGAATGATATTTTCGAAATGTTTTTTAGAGGCCAACAAAATCGCACCCGTGATGTCGAAATGACTCTTACTATTGATTTTGAAGAAGCCGTAAAGGGAGTTGCTAAAGAGATTAGTCTGAGAGTAGCTGATAATAAAAATGGCGGCCGAAAACAAGAAGATGTAAAGATAAAAATACCTGCAGGAATTGATACTGGCCAAGCTATAAAGCTAGAGGGCAAAGGCGAGATTAACCAGAGTGGCGATAGAGGAGACTTATACGTACGTATTCAAGTTCGTCCCGATAGACGCTTTGAGCGCGAGGGCAATAATATTATCTCTAAAGTAAAAATTGATATGGTTCATGCTACTCTGGGCGGTGAATATCCGATTGAGACTATTTCTGGAAAAGTAAAATTTAAAGTACCACCAGGCACTCAGCCTAATAAAATATTCAAATTAAGTGGAAAGGGCATGCCTGTAATCAATAGTGATAGGCGCGGAGATCATATAGTGATTTGCGAAGTTGAAATACCAACCAAGTTAAATTCAAAGCAGAAGAATCTGCTAAAAGATTTTGGAGAGGCTTCAAAAAAGCGAAGGTTTTGGTAATTCAATTTCAATAAAAAGAGTTATAATTTAAACATAACTTATTTATTATGAATTTTAATTTTGGCTTCGATATTATTTTTCTTGCAATAATTGCTGTATCAACCGTAGGCAGCTTCTTTTTAGGTGAAGAAAAATCACAAAGAATTATGATTGGAACAGCGATAGGAATTGCAGCTTCTACTCAGCTGACAGGCGTGATAGAAAAATTAATCGGGGCTAAAAATATTGAATATTCTGGCGTAGGTATAGGCATTGTTCTGCTAGTATTGCCAATTATTATCTGCACTATAGGTAAAAACGTTAGGGATTCAAAGTATCCCAAAAGTAAAATAAAAGCAGTTATCGCCGGTTTTATATCGGCTTTTGCATTCGTGGGGTATGCTCTAGTAGGCTTAAGTAGTTCTTTCAGAGATAGGCTCGTAACTGAACATAACCTAGCTGCGCTTTCTTATGATCTGCGCTTCGTAGCATTGGGCTTATTAATTTTGTGGATATTTGTAGGGTATATCACCGTTGGCAAAGCCAAAAAATAGTTGACTAAAAGTGCTTTTTATCTGTAAAATTGCTGAGTTACATTTAATTCTATCAATAAAGTTATTTTTCAATTAAAATAAACATAATCATTAAGAAAGGAGGCCTTATGAAAATATTGGTACTTTCAAGATCCAATCGAAAAAACGGCGCCGAGCGATTGCTAGAAGCAGCACAAAAACGGGGCCATGATGTAAGAATTGTTGATTACACCAAGTGTTATTGCAACGTAGTAAAGAGCAAACCGCAAGTGTACTACGAAGGAAAGCCACTTGAGGGAATCGACGCAATTATTCCTCGAATTTCAATTTTAAGCCAAGCGTATGGTAGTGCAATAATTCGCCAGTTTGAGATGATGAATGTATTTTCAACGACAGGCTCACTGGCCTTCATTCGTACAAGAGATAAGCTTAGAAGTATGCAGTTATTAGCCCGACACGATATCGACATCCCAAAAACTGTAGTGGCCAACAATACCGGTGCTGTCGATGAGCTAATCGCTATGGTTGGCGGGGCTCCATTGATAGTAAAAGTGGCACGCGGAAGTCAGGGTATGGGAGTCATGCTTGCAGAAACTCGAAGTGCTGCGCGAGCAATAATTCAAGCATTTTATTCTCAAAATGTGAATATCTTAGTTCAAGAGTTTATTGAAGAGTCCAAAGGCGTCGATATTAGAGCCTTCATTGTTGGCGGAAAAATAGTCGGAGCTATGAAGCGTCAGGGCCCTGAAGGTGAATTTCGATCCAATATTCATATTGGCGGGCAAGGAACTGCTATTAAGTTAACTCGTGCCGAAAGACAAATGGCGCTAGGAGCTGCAAAAGCCATGAATCTAGATATTGCTGGTGTCGACCTGTTGCCTTCAGAGCGAGGGCCTTTGGTTATGGAGGTTAATGCATTTCCAATGTTTGGTGCAATCGAAGAAGTAACCAAGCACGATATTGCAGGTAAAATGATTGAATATGTAGAGGATCATGTTCCCAAGAAAAGAAAGAGAGACAAGGTAGGGGCATAACTTCCCGCGAAATTACATTTGTGATATTCTTTTATAAATTTATTATCTGAAAAGCCGTGAAAGTCCTATTAATCAATAACAACACTCACTATAAAAAGCGACTCAGCAATTTGCTTGAGAAGCACGATTTAACGACAATAAATTATGATGAGGTTAGTGGGTACGACGTCAGGACATTTGATGTGATTGTGCTATCTGGGGGAGGAATTGAAGTAGAGGGCAGAAAAAGATCCCTCAAAAGATTCTCTCATTTGTATGAAGATCAAATTCAAATGGTAAAAAAAGCTAAAAAACCAATTGTGGGAATTTGTTTGGGCTGTCAAATAATTGGCTATGCCTATGGTGCTGAACTTCATAGGAGCTTTAAGGAGAGAAGAAAGGGGCTTTTCCCGATAGTCGCTATTCAAAAAAATAAAGTTATGGCTGGCAAGGAAGAGGCGATGGTATTTCAATCTAATCGATGGATAATCACTGAACTTCCCGATGGGCTTCGCTGTATCGCCGCATCAAGTGAAGGTGTAGAGATTATTAAGCACAGAACCAAGCAGGTTTGGGGTGTGCAGTTCCATCCTGAACGCGGGGGAAAAGATGGAGACGGCCGTAAAATATTTAACAGAATATTAAAAAGAATATATGAAGAGGAAATTACTTCTTCTTGAATTCATCTGTAGAATGATAAAAATTGGTGATAATCTTTTCAGCAATCTCTGGGCTGTAATACTTCGGGCGATTAATATTAGTGAACCATCTGAAAGGAACTCTTCTTTTCAACCATAATTTTACTACCTGGTTGCCGTGATAGGTTGTATATTCTGGGTGGAACTGTACTCCGAAAATCGGTGAGCTTTTATGCTCGAAGGCTTGGATGTTAACTTTGCGTGTGCGGGCTGTTTGTCTAAGCGTTGATGGCAGGTGCCTTACTGAAGATTGATGATTTTCAAATGCATAGAATTTTTTTGGCAGACCTTTGAATATACGAGATGGGCTTGTTATGTATATTCTCGACCATCCGATCTCGGGTCTTTCATAGTGATCAATGTTTTCTAGGTCTGAAAACGCCGCAACAATAGCCTGGAAGCCAAAGCAAATTCCAAGTACTGGAATACCCTCTCTTTCAGCCTTCAATATTAGAGGCCTTAATTTTTTGTAAATGTTGCTACTTTCGTCAATACTAGAGCCTGATCCAGTCAGAATTATGTGGCTATAACTCTCTAAATTACGAGGGAGCCTTCTATCCACCGAATGAATAACACTGTATTTGGCACTAAAGTGTCGATGAAATTGGCTACAGCGGTCACATTTTTTATGCACCGAGTTGTCAATAATTAGTATTTTTTTACTCATTTAACAATTATATCAAATATAAGCGGTAGAATTATAAAATAAAAAATAGTTGAAATAAAATAGAAAATGTTTTATAATATTGTAGTCCTGTAGGAAGTACCTAGCCGAAAGAGGAGTTCGCGTGACGACGAATTCGGAAATTGTCTACTATTTCGGGTATGGAAGTAATAATCCAGCCCAGATGGGAGAACGGATTGGAAAGCCCTTATTTAAACAAGGGATAGGAATTCTCAATGGGTATGCATTCACTTACCAAGGACGCTCTGATAAGTGGCATTGTGGCACCGCCAATGTGTCACCATCGAGTGGCCAAAGAGTGTTTGGCATTCTCTATTCCGGGATGGAAGAGGATGATTTCAACGTTCTTGATAATTTCGAAGCGGTTGCTACTGATCCACTCGGCAACGATGTCGGTCGGTATCGCCGTGAGAAAGTTAATGTATACTTTGAGTCAGAAGATCGGGTTGTAGAGGCGGTGTGCTATGTGATGACCGGCCATAAGCCGATTGATCGCCAGCTCTACCCGCCTTCAAATAGGTATCTTAATGCCTGTCTGGAAACGGCCCATACGGCTGGCTTTCCACTTAGTTACATCCTTACAAGCATCATTCCTGAGCACGTCTCGGACCCCAAGCCCGCGCCAGGATATAGTCTCAGGGATCTATAATAATCCTTGCTTTTAGCCACTAGCAATCTCTAGTGGCTAAAAATTTGCAAAATAAAAAAACACTTAAGTATAAGTGTTTATATGGAGGGCCCAGTGAGACTCGAACTCACGACACCCTGCTTAAAAGGCAGGTGCTCTAACCAACTGAGCTATGGGCCCTTACGGCAAAATAACCAGACTATTATAAGGTTTTTTAGCTTAAAAATCAAGATTACATAGTCCATAAGCTCTGTTTAAAATTATTCATGGAGGTCCTTAGTCTTGCAGATAGCAACTAGAATAAACAGCGGTGGACGATCATATATCGTAAACCTGACTTAGTTGTTTGTTGCTAAACTATTTAGCATTTTCTTGGCACGACCGGCAACTGATTTTCTATCACTTTTTGAAAACTTTTCTAACCTAGGAATGATCCACAGTCTTAACTGTTCATCGTCTTTTGCCCAAGTTGATAGAGTTTCAATTGTCGTATTTTGAACAATCCAGTCGTCACTTTTTTCAAGATTAGTTTTTAATATTTCTTTTGCCCTTTCAAGTTGCTTCTCAGACATATCATTTTTTAGCCACAAAAATAGTTGTGCAAGCGTCCACTGCGTAGATGCTTGGTTGATTTTTGCAACATCTGCAAGTAGTTTATCAATATACGGAACAAGCCAATCTGGATACTCTTTACAAATACGCTTCATAGCGTTTGATACTCGTAACCTAACTACCTCATCATCCGAAAAGTAACACTGGTATAGGTCCTCTAATCTTTTTTTGTCTGCCAGTATTATATTTACAACTTCAATAGTGTTGCCAAGTGAATTTGGGTGCCCACCGGTTAGCATTTCTTCAAATGTATTGATTTTAGCCATGAGAATATTTTATCATAATTCCTCCAACCAAGACCAGAACTAAATAACAGATACAAATTAGTACCAATAAAACAGAGATATTGTTATTGGAACCGATTGGTATCTGTTTAGGTATCTATGGAGGGCCTAGTGAGACTCGAACTCACGACACCCTGCTTAAAAGGCAGGTGCTCTAACCAACTGAGCTATGGGCTCTTACGGCAAAATAACCAGACTATTATAAGGTTTTTTAGCTTAAAAATCAAGATTACATAGTCCATAAGCTTGGTTTGAAATTGCTCATGCCGATACGATAGCAGTATGCGCAGACCAACATTAATTATTTTGTGTTGCATAGGATTCATGCTAGGAATTTTCCAAGGCTATAACTTTATTTATGAAATTTCATATTTATGGGTTATTTTTATTTTGATATCAATAGTCTCGGCTATTCTGGCTAGTAATAAATATAAATTCATTCCTTTGGTTTTGATGATGTTTATTCTTGGGGTTATATGTATTACTAGCAGAATTAATTTTATTTCACAAAATAGCATTAGCGATAAATTATTTGTGAAGTCTAAGGTAGAGGGGGTTGTTATTGGAGACCCATATTGGGATAAGGATAGAAATTATGTATTCACAATAACCGATCTGAAAGTGGATGGAAAAAGTAAGGCAGAGAGCATTAAGGTCAAGACATTTTCTTCGGCCGTTAAAGAGGGCAATTTAGTTGAGGTAGAGGGTAAGTTATTTCCTAGCCTAGCTAAGCCCGGCTATGTAATGAGCTATGCAAAGATAAATATAATTAATTCTACACAGCCTTTTTTGGTGCAAATAAAAAATAAATTATATAGTGGTGCAGACATTGCTATCGGAGGGGAGGAAGCAAATTTCATAAAAGGGATTTTGGTCGGCGCCCGTAGTTCGTTAGCTCAAGACTATCAAGAAACATTAAATTCTACTGGCCTTTCGCATGTTGTGGCAGTTTCGGGATACAATCTCACCATACTCGTTGTAATATTGCAGAAACTGCTCCGTAAAAAGTGGGCGTGGGGAGGTTTAATAATTTCCTTGATAGTTGTTTGGGGGTTTTGTCTGTTAACTGGCGGATCAGCCTCAATATTGCGAGCAGCAATTATGGCCAGCGTATTTTTAATTGCGTCTTATTATGGAAGATCGGTAAGTATATTTGTCTCTATCAGCCTTACGGCACTAATAACATTAATTATTAATCCACTTGCTATTGCGGAGGACTTGGGCTGGCAGTTGTCATTTCTTTCTTTAACAGGGATTGTTTTGCTTTCACCAGCCTTGCAAAAGCTATTACCAAAAAAGCCTAAATTACTATTTGAGATCGTCTCAATAACTCTTGCCGCTCAGATTGCAACAGTTCCTTACATTCTTTATATATTTGGTAGTTATTCGACTCTGGCATTTTTAGCAAACACAATATTAATGCCATTCATACCTTTATTAATGTTGATAGGATTTATCGCTTCAATCTTGGGCTTAATACTGCCAGGCCAATCTTATATTTTGGGTGGCTATATATCTTTACTAATTAAATACATTTTCGACTTTCTTAGATATTTGCAATTTCAGGATGCTTTTAAAGTTAGTTCTCCTCCTAGTCTGTTTGTAATTGCATTATGGTATTTATTTATTTTAATTATTGGGTTAATTGTATATAACAAAGGTCTGGTCTCTTCTTTTCAAAAACACCAAGAATTGGTAAAATAGGCAGGTATTCTAATCTGTAAATTCGGAGAAAACTAAATGTCAGGACATTCCAAGTGGCACTCAATTAAGCATAAAAAAGGCGCTGCCGATGCAAAGCGCGGTAAAATTTTTACCAAAATGGCAGCCGAGATTTCAATTGCAGCACAAGATGGTGCGGATCCAGCAATGAACTTTAAATTGCGCCTAGCTATTCAAAAAGCTAAGGCAGCTAATGTGCCGGCTGCAAACATTGATCGCGCAATCGCCAAAGGTAGTGGGCAGGGCGGAGGTGCCAAGCTCGAAGAATTATTGTATGAAGGTTACGGACCTGCCGGCGTAGCAATTATGGTAAAGGCCCTCAGCGATAATCGCAATCGAACAAGCCCTGAAGTTAAGTCTACTTTTTCTAAACATGGCGGTACTATGGGCGGCCAAGGGTCTGTAGCTTATCTATTCGAAAACAAAGGCATAATAATATGTAAGGCAGAATCTGATAAAGATGAACTTAGCCTTATCGCTATCGAAGCCGGAGCTGACGATATCGATGATAGCGGCGACCAACTAGTTGTTTACACACAGCCAAATAAGCTCGAAGCTGTTCGTGATGCTTTGGGTGAAGATAATGTTGAAAGTGCCGAAGTTAAACAAGAGCCAAGTCAGACTGTTGTCGTGGATGATGAAGGCAAAGCTAAGACCTTACTGAACTTAATGGAAGCCCTGGATGATTTAGATGATGTAGTTGAGGTTACAAGTAATTTTGATATTTCTGAAGATATCTTAAATAAGATTCAATGAAGATACTAGGAATTGATCCGGGAACAGCCACTACTGGCTTTGCATTGATTTCAAAAGACGGCTCAAAGATTTCTAAATTAGATTATGGAGTCATATCTACGTCTAAAGATTTAGAAATGCCAAAAAGGCTTAGTATTTTATTTGATGATCTACAAGAGCTTATTCATGCTCATAGGCCAGATTTGATGGCGGTCGAAAAATTATTTTTTACAAACAACATAACTACGGCCATGAGTGTTAGTCAGGCTAGAGGAATTGTGCTTCTTGTTGCCTCGCAAAATAATATACCTATTGCCGAGTATACGCCGTTACAAGTTAAGATGGCTGTTACAGGGTATGGTAAGGCAACAAAAAAACAGGTACAGGAGATGGTCAAAAAAATACTAAAGCTCAATATTATTCCTAAACCCGATGATGCGGCAGACGCACTGGCGATAGCAATCTGCTACAGTAACAATAATTAGTAATTGAAGCTTGCTTTTCGAAAGTCATCACTTCAGCTGCTATAATCTAATACATGATTGCAAGAATTAAAGGGGAAATTGCAGAAAAGCTAGATAGCTCAGTCGTCGTTGATATTAATGGGATTGGATATGAAATATTTGTGCCAGCCAATTATTTGTTGTCTATAAATGAGAAAGACGTTGGTGTTTTTTATATTGCCGAAAATATTAAAGAGGATGAATATAGTCTCTTTGGGTTCCCAACTCGAGAGGCTAGGCAGATTTATTATAAACTTACCAGCGTAAATGGTGTTGGCCCTAAGGCCGCTATGTCGATACTTTCTGCCCAGAGTTCAGAAGATGTTCAAAATGCGATATTATCCGATGACGTTAATTTATTTAGTAGCGTATCTGGAATAGGCAAAAAGACGGCACAAAGAATAATACTTGATTTGAAGGGCAAGCTAGTGCAAGTAGAAAAAGTCGAAGCAGACGAATCTGATCAGGCTTACCAAGCTTTAATAAGCCTGGGTTATTCCTCTAAAGATGCGCAATCGGTTTTAAAAGATATTGATTCTAGCCTCAGCACTCAAGTGAGAATCAAATTAGCGCTAAAGGGTTCTAAGAAATGATCGAACGACAAGAAGAAATTGAAAATGTAGAGAAAGCCGAGGAAGTTGCGCAAGAAGAATTTTTCGAGTTGTCATTGCGCCCTAAGAGCTTTGACCAGTACATTGGCCAAGAACAAATCAAAAAAGCTCTAAAAGTCGCAATTGCAGCAACAAAAAAACGCAATGAATCTTTAGACCATATCCTTCTTTATGGCCCGCCCGGATTAGGCAAGACAACCCTGGCCCATGTAATTGCAAATGAGCTGAATGGTAATCTTAAGGTCACCAGTGGACCGGCAGTTGAGAGAGCTGCCGATTTGGCATCGATGCTCACTAGCTTAGAAGATGGCGATATATTATTTATAGATGAAATTCACCGCTTGCCAAGAAGCGTTGAAGAAATTTTATACTCCGCAATGGAGGATTATGTAATCGATATCGTTTTAGGCAAAGGCCCATCTGCGCAAAATCTTAGATTAGATCTTCCGAAATTCACATTGATCGGTGCAACCACTCGCTTTGGTGCTCTATCATCACCCCTAAGAGACAGGTTTGGAATAGTTAATAGGTTAGATTATTATAATGAGCCAGAAATAGAGAAAATAATCGATCGATCTGCAAAAATATTAGACATTAAATTAAATAGCGATGCATTAAATAAAATGTCCCAAAGATCTAGGCTTACCCCAAGAATAGCCAACAGACTCTTAAAGCGTGTCCGTGATTGGGCTCAAGTTCATGGAAATAATGTTATAGACAACAAGGCTCTCGATGAAACTTTGTCTATATTGGAGATTGACGATAAGGGCTTGGACGCATCTGACAGAAGGGTGCTGGATGCCATCATCAACAAATACAGCGGGGGCCCGGTTGGAGTTGGAGCATTGGCGGCAGCAACTGGCGAAGAAAAGCAAACTATTGAGGATGTTTATGAGCCATTTTTAATTCAGCTGGGTTTTTTGGAACGAACAAGTAGGGGCAGAAAAGTTACTAAAAATGGATATTTGCATTTAGGAATTGATCCTCCAAAAGATATGCAAGAGAGTCTTATTTGATATAAAATATAATCATGGAAAACGAAAACAGCTATCCTGGCCAAGCTCACGAAGAAGTCACCCAAAGAGTAATTTATAAGCACGTTATGGCTATAGCTCCTATTCTTTTTGGTATGCTGCTACTTTGTGTATTTTTTATAATTGCGATTATTTATATAAATTTAAATGTTGAAAAAGTGGAGCAATTCATACCACCAATATTGGTTACATTAATCGGTTTTGTTGTAATTGCAGTTATAGTAATGCTGACCGTAGGTACTTTTTGGATATGGAAAAGAAATAAGGTTGTGATAACCAATAAGCATGTAGTAGATGTCGATCAAATTGGCTTATTCAATAGAGAAGTGTCAACTTTAAGATTAGAAGAAATTCAAGATGTTAGCGCTAAAATAAATGGCCCACTGCAGACGATGTTAGGATATGGGACGCTAATTATTCAAACAGCTGGCGAACGCGAAAACTTCGTTTTTGATTACGTCCCAGATCCATACAAGCTAGAGAACTACATAATTGAGCTTAGAAGTAAGTATTACGGCAGTAAGATCAGTTAGAACTACTAACAACGTATATTCCCTTTGAGGGATCACTACCTAAGCTTTTTAGGTCTTTGTCGTTTTTGTTTTCAAGAGTTGCTTGAATTTCAAACGATGCTGGAGGGTTGCCTTGCGTAATATAAACATATTCTTTTTTGGTCGAAGGGTCGGTTGGAACTTTTTTCATGAATGGTGTTGCCCCAGCTTCAAGCTCAGTTAACTTGGCTGGGTAGCTTCCTTTTTCAGAATAGTATGACTCTAGTTGAGTCTTGATCGCCCTTAAGTCACTTTTGCGGGTGGCATCCCGGGCGCGTGATGGGCCATTTATGAGCCCTGGAATAATTAGTATTGCAAAGAAGCCAACTACGATAATTATTACTACAACATCTAGTATGGTGAAGCCCGATGGCTTACTTGAAAATCGTTGTTTTAGTGAAAACATTATGAAGCTATTGTATAACCCTTATGATTTATTGGTCAAGCATCATTTCGCACATGCTTGCAGAATTTAAAATCACTTTTTAGAATATCGAAATGAAGAAGGTTTATATATTATTCATATCTTTTGTGCTTTTATTATGCAATTTTGGAGTGTCTAAAGCTGTCTCTAAGGACATATTAATAACTGAAATTCAAACAGGAAGCGAAGTATCTGCAACTGAAGAGTTTGTAGAAATTTATAACAACGGAATTGATTCTAAAGATATTTCAGGCTGGAGCTTATACTATAAATCTGCGACAGGTAGCTCGTGGATCAAGAAAGCAACGATAATATCTAAAGTTTTAAGCAAGGGTGAGTTTTTTGTCTTCTCGACAAATATGTCCGGGGATATAACATATTCAAGCACTTTTTCCGAGCTTGGTGGCAACATTCAGATTAGAGATAGTGTAGGATTGGTTGTGGATCAATTTGCTTGGGGTAGTGCTAATTCTCCATTGGGCTCTGCAGCAAGTGAGTCTAGGCCCGGCCAGAGCATGTATAGAATTTATGACTTTGAATCAGCTATTATGCAAAATACTGATGACAATTTTAATGATTTTGAAATATCTAACACACCGACTCCATCTAAGTTGCCAGAGCTAATTGTGCCCGAAGAAGATACTGAGCCTATAAAGTACTTTCCACTGGAACTTAGTGAAATATTTCCGGATCCAGCCACACCTCTAAGTGATAGCAGTGACGAATTTATAGAAATATATAATCCAAATTCGGAAGATGTAGAACTGTCGGGATGGAAATTAGTAGATGAATCTGGAGCAGAATTTATTATTAAAAATAATGTAATTACCGCTGGTTCTAGATTGGCAATATTTGTTACTGATTCAAAAATAACTCTTAATAATACAGGAGATTCAGTTCAGTTGATTAATCCAAACGGGGAGGTTGTAGATGAATCTGATAACTATGGAGATGCAAAAGAAGGATTGGGCTGGATCAAATCTGGAGGTTTGTGGCAGTGGTCAGTAGGAGCTTCTCCTGGGCAGCCTAATACAGAGATTTATGAAGAAGTTGAAACTAGTGCAGGTGCAGCTGTCAAAAATGTCAAAAAAGCCACTAAAAAAGCTTCAGTAAAAAAAGCGAAAAGCACCTCTAAGCCCAAAACTAGTAAAGTTAATTCAGGCACATCGAAGAGCAATGTATCACCTCCCTTAGAAGAAACTTCTAAGTCAAAAAATTCAAATCTGTGGACTTGGTTGCTAGTTGCTGCAGGACTAGGTACTATTGGATATGGAGTATATGAATACAGAACAGAAATTCAAATTCGAATCCAAAAGCTCAGAGCAAAGTTCGGATCTCGGAGCTAAACTAGCTAAGGCAATTGAGCCGCCACTATTAATAGAAATGGTGGGGGATTTGGGTGGTGGAAAAACCGCCCTTGTTAAAGCAGTCGCTAAGGGGCTTGGAATAACCCAGACCGTTACTAGCCCCACATTTAATATTCATCGTGGCTATGAAGCACCAAGTGGAATTCAGTTAGAGCACTTTGATTTGTATAGGCTAAGTGACGATGAAATCGTGGCCAATGAATTAAAAGATAGACTGGAAGATCCGAATACAATTGTTTGTACCGAATGGGCTAATCATTTCAGCGGCCATATGGCCGAAGACCGTCTAATGGTAGAGTGCCACTATATTAACGACAATGAACGCACTTATGAATTCACCGGTACTGGACCAAAATCTAATAAAATAATCGAGGAACTACAAAAATGATATTAGCTTTACGTACTGACAAGCCAGAAGCCGAAATCTATATATATGACAATGATAATTTGCTGGCCAAAGAAACGTGGGAAGCACATCGTGAGTTGGCCGATACCCTACTCAAAAAGATAAGAGAGATTCTAGAAAGCAATAATTTAAAAAATGAAGACATTACAGGGTTTATTATTCATACAGGTGAAGGCTCGTTTACTGGCCTGCGTATCGGCAATACTGTTGCTAACGCTATGGCATATAGTTTGAATATACCAATTGTATCTTCAGAAGGTGAGGACTGGATTAGCAATGGGATTGAAAGCCTAAAGAGCGCAAAAGTCGGCGAGCTAGTTGTTCCAAAATACAATGCCGAGCCAAATATTACCAAGCCTAAAGGCTCTTAAGCTTGATGATACGTCTAAATAGTTGTTAAATAGTACTAGACATTCGTCGATTTGAATTTAATTATAGATATCTGGTTTTTACTTTAATAGAGGTGAAAACAACTACTTAGAAAGGTAGGTGTTTATGGAAATAGTATTTGCAATCCTTGCCCTTGCGGTTGGCGGGGGTGTTGGCTATGGCGCCAATTCTTACATATCAAAACAAAAGGCTACGGACGCTGATAAAAAAGCTAAGAAATTATTGGATGACGCCAAGGAAGAGTCTAAAAAGAAGATTTTAGAGGCCAAAGAGGAAGCAATTAAAATTGCTGATGAGGCCAAAAAAGAAGAGCGTGAAAGACGCAATAAATTAGATGCTTCAGAAAAGCGCGTGGCGGATCGTGAAACTTTGCTAGATAGTAAACTTGATCAAATCGAAAAACGAACCGAGGCTTTGAACCGCTCTGAAAAAGAAATTGAGGCTATAAAGGAAGAGATTCGTGCCATTCGAACTCGCCAAGAAGATAACCTAGAAAAGATCGCTAAACTTAAAAAAGAAGATGCTCAAAAGAAACTGATGGAAATGACTGAGCGAGATATTAAAAATGACTTGGTTGAATACATTGAAAAGCGTAAACGTGAGGCTAACGAAAACGCCGACGAAATCGCCAAGGAAATAATGACCCAAGCAATGGAGCGCCTAGCCACAGGCACAGCCACTGAACGCACAATTAGTACAGTAACAATCCCAAATGATGGTGATAAGGGTAAGATTATCGGAAAAGAAGGCAGAAACATTCAAACTCTTGAGCGTCTCACCGGTGTTGAAGTTATTATTGATGAAAGCCCAGGAGTTATTACGATTTCAGGCTTTAACCCGATTCGCCGTCAGGTTGCTAAGCGTGCCTTGGAAGAACTTATTAAGGATGGACGAATTCATCCGGCTAAAATTGAAGAGCAGGTTAATAAAGCCAAAAAAGAAATTGACGAGGAAGTAAAGCGCGCTGGCGAGCAGGCTTCACGCGAAGCTAAGGTCCTTGGGTTGCCACCAGAAATTTCCAAAACAATGGGAATGCTAAAGTTCCGAACTAGCTATAGCCAAAATGTTTTACATCACTCTGTAGAAATGGCCCACCTAGCCGCTATGATTGCCGATGAAATTGGAGCCGATGTACAGGTATCTCGTACCGCTGCTTTCTTGCACGACCTGGGGAAGGCAGTGAGCCACGAAATAGAAGGAAAGCACCACCACATTACTGGTGATATGATGCGTAAGGCTGGCTTTGATGAAGCAACCACCCATGCTGCCGAAGCTCATCACGACGACATAGAAGCAACTACCCCAGAAGCTTTGATTGTGCGTGTGGTTGATGCCCTAAGCGGTGGTCGCCCAGGAGCCCGTGGCGACACTTTGGAAAATTATGTTAAGCGCATGACCGACTTAGAAAACGTGGCCAATTCATTCTCTGGAATTGAAAAGAGTTACGCCATTAGTGCTGGCCGTGAAATTCGTGTATTTGTTAAGCCAGAACAAGTCGATGACTTAACTGCTATTAAGCTAGCTCGGGATGTCGCAATAAAAATCGAAGCATCATTAAAGTATCCGGGAACAATTAAAGTAAATGTGATCCGTGAAACTAGAGCAGAGGAGTACGCTAAGTAGTGAAAATTTTATACATTGGCGACATAGTTGCAAAAATCGGTCGGCGGGCAGTCGGGCAGGTTTTGCCAAAACTAAAAGAAGAAAAGCAGATTGATTTTGTTATTGCTCAGTCCGAAAACATTAGCACTGGAAATGGACTAACAACAAAAGCTATTAGGGAAGTTAAATATGCCGGCGTGGATTTCTTCACGGGTGGTAATCATAGCTTTAAAAAACCAGAGGGCGTGGATTTATTAAATGATCCAAATGAGCCGATTATTCGCCCAGCTAATTATCCTGGTAAAACTCCAGGCCGCGGCTGGAAGATTGCCGAAACTCCATTTGGAAGAATACTGGTCATTAATCTTCTGGGCCAAACATTTAATGGGCCACAATTAGACCACCCGTTAAAAGTTGTTGATGCTATCTTGGAAGAAAACAAAGATGAAAAGCTAGCAGCAACTATTGTGGATTTACACGCTGATTTAACCTCTGAAAAAGTGGCGATTGGATTTTACCTAGATGGCAGAGTAAGCGGAGTAGTGGGAAGCCACATTCACGTAAGTACTGCCGATGCCAAAGTATTGCCAGGTGGAACTGCCCACATTAGTGATGTCGGTATGACCGGACCGACCGATTCTGTTCTTGGGGTTAAGAAGGA
>Ga0209450_10000117_pt1 | contig 45617 bp, 31 predicted proteins | sample FrelakmetLWP11LW_FD_187149 | JGI IMG/M metagenome (GOLD analysis project Ga0209450, IMG submission 187149) | Freshwater lake sediment microbial communities from the University of Notre Dame, USA, for methane emissions studies - LWP11 LW (SPAdes)... | ecosystem: Environmental > Aquatic >...
ATTCGAAGTCGACCCCCTTGGCTCAGCCCAAAGCCGATGATCAGGTGGTCCAGGTCTTTGAGCTTTCCGTGCGGAATGCCGATGCCCCCACCGATCCCCGTGCTCCCCAGCTGCTCGCGTTCGAGCAGCACCTTGACCAGCTCTTCGCGGCTCACGCCCGCCAGGCGGGCCACCGGTACCACCAGCTCGTCGAGCACCTCTGCTTTGGTGCGCGATTTCAGGTCCGGGTTGATCGCTTCCTTGTGTAGAACGTCCAGGATTTTCATGGCCCGTCGGCCCCATTCCCAGTGGTGCGGCTTAGCTGCGGGGCTGCACCAACCCGTAATGCCCGTCGTTGCGTCGGTAGATCACATTGATCAGCGAGGACCGGGCGTTGGTGAAGACCAGAAAGCTCTGGTCGCTCAGGTCCATCTGCAGCACCGCCTCCTCTACGTCCATCGGCTTGGCCTCAAGGCTTTCGATCTTGACCTCGCGGACGATATCCTCCTCCGTTCGCGGCGAGGGCTCTTCGCGAATGGTGCGGGTCTGGCCCTTGGCGCTGGCCCGGCGCTCGCGGATTTTCTGCTTGCTGCGCTTGAGCTGTTTCTCGAGCTTGTCGAGCACCATGTCGATGGCGGAGTACATGTCGCCGGTTTCTTCCTTGCCGTTGATGCTCAGCCGGTCGCCGGTAATGTTGACCTCTGCGATGTGGCGGTGTTTTTCCACCACCAGCACCACCCCGGCCTCAGCCGGGTTGTCCAACAGTTTGTCGAAACGATTCAGTTTCTCGCTCACGTAGGCCTTGAGATGCTCGGAAGGTTCCAGGTTTCTGAAGGACACCGATGTCTGCATATGAAAGACCTCCCTATAGTTCCTTGCGTTTGTTGGACGGCAGCACCCGCATCATCTCTCGGTACTTCGCCACCGTGCGGCGGGCGATGTGAATGTTCTCCCGCTTCAGCACCTGGGCAATCTTGTCGTCGCTGTGGGGGCGCTTGGGGTCCTCCGCGGCGATGATCTGGCGGATTTTATCCATGACGCTGGCGGAGGCGATGGCGCCGCCCTCATCGCGTTTGATCGAACTGTTGAAAAAGTACTTGAGCTCGAAGATCCCCTGCGGGGTGTAGGCGTATTTGTTGGTGGTGACCCGGCTGATGGTGGATTCGTGCATGCCGATATCCTGGGCCACATCCCTCAGCACCATCGGTCTGAGGTGGGAGATGCCCTTCTCGAAAAACTCTCGTTGGAACCGCAAAATGCTTTCCATGACTTTGTAGATCGTCTTCTGTCGCTGGTGGATGCTTTTGATCAGCCAGGCGGCCGAGCGCATCTTGTCCTGAATGTAGTCTTGAGCGTCGGTGGCCATGCGCCGCCCCCGGCTGACCGACCGTTTGAAAAGCGAGTTCACCCGCAGTTTGGGCATGCCGTCGTCGTTCAGAACGACGACGAAATCGTTGTCCATCTTGTACACGTAGATGTCGGGTGTAATGTACTGCGGGTTTTCGTCGCTGAACTGCCGGCCCGGCCGCGGCTCCATGGCCTTGATGACGGTCACGGCCGACACCACTTCGTCCATGCCGGCCTTGAGCGCCTTGCAGATGGCCTTGTAGTTCTTCTTCTCCAGGTTGGGCAGGTGGTCGGCGATGATGTCGGTCACGATGGTGTTGTCGAATCCGAGGTACCGGGCCTGAATCAGCAGGCACTCCCTCAGGTCGCGGGCGCACACCCCGATGGGGTCGAAGGTCTGCAGCAAGGTCAGGACCTTTTCCACCGGCTCCGGGGCGAGGCTGTTCGAGGAGGCGATTTCTTCGACCGATATCTCCAGGTAACCGTCCCGGTTGAGGTTGCCGATGATGAGGCTTGCGATGCCCTCGTCCTCCCGGTTCGGTTTGGTCATGAGAAACTGCCAGAGCAGGTGATCGTTCAGGGACTCCTTGCGGGTGATGAAAGCCTCGTATTTGGGGGCCTCCCGGTCCTCGCTTTCCACCGTCACCCGCGAGGGGGTGCTGAAGTCCTCGAGAAAACCGGCCCAGTCGATTTCGTCGTGGATTTTCTCCTGAATGGTGACTTCCTGGTTGGCGGGCATTTCGGTCGGCGGGGCTGCCACGGTTTCGGCACCTTCGCCCAGGGGGTCATCACCGGGGGAATCGATCACCTCCTCCAGTGCAGGATTCTCTTCAAGCTCTTGGCGGATGGTATCCACCAGCTCCAGCCGGGAGAGCTGCAGGAGCTTGATGGCCATTTGCAGCTGCGGCGTCATGATCAGCTGCTGGGTGAGCTTCAGTTGTTGTCGCAGTTCCAGTGCCATGTTAGAGCTTGAAATCCTCTCCCAGATAGGAGCGACAGACCGCCTCGCTGCAAACGATCGACTCCGGCGGGCCGCATTCGATCACGCGACCGTCTACCATTATGAATGCCTTGTCGCAAACACCCAGGGTTTCGCGAACGTTGTGATCCGAGATCAAGATCCCGATGCCGCGGTCCTTGAGGTGGCCGATGATTTTTTTGATGTCGGCGACCGCCAGCGGATCGATTCCGGCGAAGGGTTCGTCCAGCAGCATGAACGACGGGTTGGTCGACAGCGCCCGCGAGATTTCGAGCCGCCGCTTCTCGCCGCCGGACAGAACGTTGGCGATCTGGTCGGAGAGATGCCGGATGCCGAGTTCCTCCAGAAGTTGATCCGCGCGTTCGCCTCGCTCTTCTCGCGACAGGGGAAAAAGCTCTAAAATCGCCATGATGTTCTGGCGGACCGACAACTTGCGGAACACGGACGTTTCCTGGGGAAGGTACCCGAGCCCCCGCCGAGCGCGAACGTGCATAGGGTACCCCGTGATATCTTGCCCGTCAAGAAGTATGTGGCCTTCCTCCGGTTTTACCAGGCCGATGGTCATGTAGAAGCACGTGGTCTTTCCGGCGCCGTTCGGCCCCAGGAGACCGACGACCTCGCCGCTTTCCACCGCCAGGCTGACGCCGTTCACCACTTTCCGGCCGCGGTAGGACTTGAGCAGGTCTTTCACGCTCAGGGTGGTCATCGGTCCTGCCGTCGGAAGGCCGGTTTCGACTGGAAATGCCTCTGGTTCTCAATGCTCATCGTGCGGCCTGAACGCCTCCTCGTGTTCGGTCTTTCAACATGCCATCTTATTTGGTCCCCACCGAAAAATCAACCATTTAGCGCCGGTCCGTCGACGGCATCACTGCGACCCGCACCCTTCCCGGCACTGTTTCGGCGCCTGCAGGCGGCCGGACGGCGCCGCCCTGGTTTTTTGTCGCGGCGGGTCCCGGTGATGCGGTTTTTTCACCCCAGAGGGCGGCCCGCCCGGTGTCCGGTTCAAATTCCCCCGCATCTCCTCCGGCCGTGAGGCTCTGCGTTCGGATGACCACCCGGCCGCGGGCGACCATCCGCGCGATGTCATTGGAGGAGACGGCGCCCGCCATGCGGCTCCGGCCCTCCGCCTGGGGTTTGAAGTGAACCGTCAGGCTGTCTGCGGTGATCGTATAGAGGTCATCGACCGCGCGCATCTGGCCGCTGAATTCCGCCGTATTGGCATTCATGTCGGTCGTCAGTTGCTCGGACACAATTCGCAATGGGTCCCGGGGGGCGGTGCCCGCCTCGCCGCTGGAGAGCAGGGTTCCACGGACATTGCCCTTCATCACCAGCCGGTTGGTGTTCAGATCCATGGCCAGTGTGTCCGCCATGATCTCCCCGGCCTGCCCGGTGATCTTCACAGGGGTGTCGGAGGTGATCCTCCGGGAGCCCTGCGCATAATTCATTCGCTCGGTTTCCAGGCGGTAGATGTCGTTGTAAACGACCACGTCATCGTGGGCTTCCATGTCGTGCGAATCCGTCTTCACCGTGCCGCGGCGGGCCGTGAGATACACCTTCTGACCGTCTTGGGTGAAGAAGGTCACGAACAGATCCTTTAGAAGCACCTTTTTTTCGGGCAGAAGATACTGCGCCGATGCCGCATCCAGGCTCCATTCCGTTCGGCCGTCGCGCGTGGCGGACTGGTGAATGCGTTCGGCGACCATTGCCTCGGTGCCGGTTTTCGGGGCGGGCTCCGGTTCCACCATGGAGATCAGCCGCTGGCGGACGAAGGTAACCACCCCCGCGGTAGCGGCGGTGATGATCATCACCACCAGCACCATCCGGGTCAGCCGGCGTCGGGTGGCACGCTGGGGGGTGGGCATTTTTTGACAGCCTTCAGGCTTAAAATAGGGATGGTCGCGCCGTCGCAGACGTGGAATCAGAAACCCACGCTTCGGCTTTTTTCATTAAAATAAAAAAACTACCGTTCAGGCGCATAAAAGTCAAGTTGACTATCCCGGGGTGAATTGATAATAATTTTTGTTCGACTCGTTGATAGAAATGAGTTGATAGAAATGAAAGGATCGGGTTGCGTGGAAAAAGCGTTTAAAATGCGAGGGGGCTGGCCGCTGGGGGTGCTGGCGATCGTAGTTGCAGGCGGTCTGGCCGTGTTGACCTGGTGTGCCGTCGTCCGACTGGAGGGCGAGGGGCCTTCGGTTGCTCTCGACGCGCCTTCGCCCACCATTATCGGCAAATCGACGGAGCTGACTCTGGGTCTTGCGGATCCGAAGAGCGGCCTGCGCCGACTCCGGGCCGAACTCAGCAAGGACGGCAAGGACATCGTGCTCGCCGATGTCGCCTTTCCCGCTTCCGGTTTTTGGGGGCTGGAAAACGTCCGCAGCGCGACGCAGAAACTCAAGATCGATCCGGCGGCACTGGGGCTTTCCGACGGCAAGGGCCTGCTGCGGATCACGGTCGCAGATGGCTCCTGGCGCAACTGGTGGCACGGCAATCGCACCGACATCCAGCGCGAGATCGTCATCGACACCAAGCCCCCCGTCATCGAGAATCTGAACCAGCAGAACTATGTCAACCAAGGGGGGGCGGGACTGGCGGTCTATCGCCTGTCGGAGCCCTGTCCGAGCAGCGGCGTGCGCGTGGGCGGCACGTTTTACCCCGGCACCAGCGGGTACGTTGCCGATACGGCCATTTATATCGCCTTCTTCGCACTGAGCTACCAGCAGGGGGCCGGTACGGAGATCTCGCTCGAGGCGACCGATGCGGCCGGGAACAGCGCCCGCAGCCGGTACCCCTACCATTTCCGGAAAAAGACGTTCAAGAAAGACACGCTCAACGTCAGCGACGGGTTCATCAGCCAGATCCTGCCGGAATTTCATGCGCTTCTGCCGGCGAAGTCCAACCCCACGCTGAAGGAGCGCTTCCTGTTCATCAACCGGGACCTGCGCGGGGCGAACTACCAGTCCATCGTCGAGGTCACCCGCAAGAGCGAACCGGCCATGCTCTGGAAAGGGCCGTTCCTGCGGCTGCCGAATTCGGCGCCGCGCGCGGGTTTCGCCGACCGGCGCACCTATCTGTATGAGGGCAAGGAGATCGATCAACAGGATCACCTGGGAGTCGACCTGGCGTCCCTCGCGCACTCCCCGGTTCCGGCGGCCAACAGCGGGGTCGTTGTCTACACGGGGGTTCTCGGCATCTACGGCCAGACCGTCATCCTGGACCACGGCTTCGGCGTGTTCAGCATGTACTCGCACTTGAGCCGGATTACCGTGCGCACGGGGGAGCGGGTGGCGAAAGAGGGCATTCTGGGAAACACCGGCAGCACGGGGCTTGCCGGCGGCGACCACCTGCATTTCAGCATCATGATCCACCCGACCTTCGTGGACCCGATCGAGTGGTGGGACCCCCACTGGCTCCAGGACAATGTCATGCTGAAGCTCGAATCGGCCAGGGGCGGGTCCGGCAAGGGGTGATGGCATGAAGACGCACAAGGTCACGAAGACCATTTCGGAGATCAACGCGAGGATCCGTTCCGGTGATGTCGTGGTGGTGACGGCGGAGGAGATCATCGACATCGTCAGAACGCAGGGGCCGGTGGAAGCGGCGCGTCGCGTCGATGTGGTCACTACCGGGACCTTCGCGCCGATGTGCTCGTCGGGGGCATTCATCAATTTCGGCCACTCCGCGCCGCCCATCAAGGCGTCGCGGGTGTGGTTCAACCGGGTGCCGGCCTACGGAGGGCTCGCTGCGGTCGACTGCTACCTCGGCGCGACCGAGCCGGCCGAGGACGACCCCCTCAACAAAGTCTACCCCGGCGAGTTCCGGTACGGGGGCGGCCATGTGATCCAGGACCTGATCGACGGCCGGTCGGTCCACCTCATCGCCGAGGGCTACGGCACCGACTGCTATCCCAACCGCCGGGTGGAAAAAGAAGTGACCCTGCGCACGCTGCCCCAGACGACCCTGTGCAACCCGCGCAACGGGTATCAGAACTACAACTGCGCGGTGAACCTTTCAGGCCGGACCATCTACACGTACATGGGGACCCTCAAGCCCGGGGCCGGCAACGCCAACTACTGCTCGGCCGGGCAGCTCAGCCCGCTGTTCAACGACCCCTACTACCGGACGATCGGCCTCGGGACGCGCATTTTTCTGGGCGGCGGGATCGGGTACGTGGCCTGGCACGGCACTCAGCACCACCCGTCCGTCGAGCGCACCGCCAAGGGGGTGCCGGTGCGTGGGGCCGGGACCCTGTGGGTCATGGGCGACCTGAAGCAGATGAACTCCAAATACCTGACCGGCGTCAGCCTGCAGGGCTACGGCTGTTCCCTGGCGGTGGGGCTCGGCATCCCCATTCCGCTGCTGAACGAGGAGATCGCTGCGTTTACGGGGATCTCGGACGATGAGATCTTCACCCAGGTCGTCGACTACGGCCGCGATTACCCCAGCGGTGAGGTGAAACGCCTGGGGCAGGTCAGCTACGCCGAACTCAAGAGCGGCGTCATCACCTTCCAGGGGAAGCAGGTCCCGACGGTGCCGCTGTCGAGCATCGTCAAGGCCCGGGAAATTGCCGCGGCTTTGAAAGAGTGGATCCGGCAGGGTCGTTTGCTCCTGGGCGAGCCCCAGTTCACCCTGCCCAGCGTCTGAAGAAGGATCATCCCATGCCCGCCCTGCTGCGGACCTTCGTGGCCGTGGAAATCCCGGAGGAGGTGCGGGCGGCGCTCGCAGCCGTCCAGTCGCACCTGAGGCAGCGGCGGGTTCGCGCCCGCTGGGTCCGGCCGCAGGGCATGCACCTGACGCTGAAATTTCTGGGGGACATCCCCGCCGATCAGATTCCGAGCGTGGCCGATGCCCTGCAGACCGCCGCCGGCGGGCACGTCGGTTTCAGCCTCACCGCTGCCGGCATCGGCGTCTTTCCGGCGCTCCGGCGACCGCGGGTGGTCTGGGCCGGGTTTTCCGGAGGGACCGGGCCGTTGGCGGACCTGCAGGCCAGCGTCGAGGAAAGACTGGCCGCGGCGGGGTTCCCTCGGGAGGATCGACCGTTTCGGGCGCATCTGACCATCGGCCGTTGTTCAGAGGCGGTGGCACCCGCCGTGGTTGGCGAAGCGGTGGATTGCTTCGTCGGGAGGCGCTTCGGTGAGTTCGACGTGAGGGAGATCGTCCTGTTTCAAAGCGAACTCAAGCCCGATGGCCCGGTCTACACGGCGCTGGCGCGGGTGAAGTTGAAAGAATAGTTTTACGTTTTAACTGTTACGTTTTAAGTCAAAAAAACAGGGCGAAATTTTTAAGGCCTTGCTTAAAACGTAAAACTTAAAACTGTTTCTAACCCATTTTTCGAAGGAGACACACCTTGCGCGAGACAAAGGCATCGAAAAAGGAGGAGGGGATGAGCCTATCTTCGGACAAGCAGAAGGCCCTTGAAAACGCCATGGGGCAGGTGGAGCGTCAGTTCGGGAAGGGCTCTATCATGAAGCTCGGCAGCCGACCGATCGTGAGCGTTCCGACCATTTCCACGAGCTCGCTCGCACTGGACAAGGCGCTCGGCATCGGCGGTCTGCCCCGGGGACGGGTCGTCGAAATCTTCGGCCCGGAAGCCTCCGGCAAGACGACGCTCGCGCTGCACGCGGTCGCTGAGGCCCAGAAGCAGGACGGCATTGCGGCCTTCATCGATGCCGAGCACGCGCTCGACACCGTCTACGCCAAGAAGCTCGGGGTCAACTGCGACGAGCTGCTCGTCTCCCAGCCGGACACCGGGGAGCAGGCGCTCGAGATCGTCGATATGCTGGTGCGCAGCGGCGCCATCGACATCCTGGTCATCGACTCGGTGGCGGCCCTGGTGCCGCGGGCCGAGATCGAAGGCGAGATGGGCGATGCGCACATGGGGCTGCAGGCGCGGCTGATGTCTCAGGCGTTGCGCAAGCTTACCGGCACCATCAGCAAGACGAACACCTGCGTGATTTTCATCAACCAGATGCGCATGAAGATCGGGGTCGTCTTCGGCAACCCCGAGACCACCACCGGCGGCAATGCGCTCAAGTTCTACTCGTCGGTGCGGCTGGACATCCGCCGGGTCAACACCCTCAAGGAGGGCCAGGACATCATCGGCAACCGCACCCGTGTGCGGGTCGTCAAGAACAAGCTCGCACCGCCCTTCATGGAGGCGGAGTTCGACGTGATCTACGGCGAAGGCATCTCCCGGATCGGTGACCTCATCGACGCTGCGGTCGAGCAGGGAATCGTCGAGAAGAGCGGCGCCTGGTATGCCTTCGGCGGGGAGCGGATCGGCCAGGGCCGGGAGAACGCCAAGCGCTTCCTGACCGATCACCCGGACGTGTTCGATGTCATCTACGCCAAGGCGCGCGAGGCGCTCGGGTTGGCGGGCAAGGGCAAGGAATCCCAAGAGGAGGAGTAAATCCATGACGGGAAACGAGGCGCGCAGCCGATTTCTAGACTACTTCAAGGGGCACGGGCACCACGTGGTGCGGAGCTCCTCGCTCGTTCCGCACGACGACCCCACGCTGCTCTTCATCAACGCCGGCATGGTGCAGTTCAAGCGGGTGTTCCTGGGAGAGGACAAGCGGGAGTACGTCCGGGCCGCGACCTCCCAGAAATGCGTGCGGGCCGGCGGCAAGCACAACGACCTTGAGAACGTCGGTTACACCGCCCGCCACCACACATTTTTCGAAATGCTGGGAAATTTTTCCTTCGGCGACTACTTCAAGGAGCGCGCCATCGAGTTTGCCTGGGACTTGCTCACCAACGGCTATCGACTGCCGGCGGACAAGCTCTGGGCGTCGATCTATCTCGACGACGACGAAGCCTACGAGCTGTGGCGGAAGGGGGTCGGTCTCCCCGACCAGCGCATCGTGCGCTTCGGGGAAAAGGACAACTTCTGGTCCATGGGCGACACCGGTCCCTGCGGGCCGTGCTCGGAGATCATCATCGACCGCGGAGAGCCCTACGGCTGCGGCCGGCCGGAGTGCACCGTCGGCTGCGAGTGCGATCGGTACCTGGAGATCTGGAACCTCGTCTTCATGCAGTTCAACCGCGATGCCGGCGGCGTCATGACGCGGCTGCCCCAGCCGAGCATCGACACCGGGATGGGGCTCGAGCGCATTGTCTCCGTTGTGCAGGGCGCCGACACCAATTTCGACACCGACCTCATCCGGCCGATCATCGGCAAGACCGAGGAGATGACCGGAATCCGCTTCGGGTCGGGCCAGGCCTCGGACGTGGCCATGAAGGTGATCGCCGACCACAGCCGGGCCGCGGTCTTCCTGATCGGCGACGGCATCCTGCCGTCGAATGAGGGCCGGGGCTACGTGCTGCGGCGCATCATGCGCCGCGCCATCCGCTACGGCCGCAACATCGGTCTGACGCGCCCCTTCCTGCACGACGCCGCACGGGTCGTGTTCGACATCATGAAACCGGCCTACCCGGCGCTGGGCGAGGCCGCGGCGTTCATCACCAACGTTATTCAAAACGAGGAGGTCCGGTTCCTCAACACGCTGGACACCGGGCTGAAGCTGCTGAACGAAACGCTCGGCGATCTCAAGGCCCGCGGGCAGACCGTCGTGCCGGGGGCCGTCATCTTCAAGCTGTACGACACCTTCGGTTTCCCGGCAGACATCGTCCGGGACGTGGTGCGGGACGAGCGCATGACTCTCGACATGGAGGGGTTCGACCGCGAGATGGAGGGGCAACGCGCCAAATCGCGGACGGTGACGACTTTCACCCGTATCAGCGACGCCTACCGCAGCCTTTCGGCCGGCGGCTTCAGGCCGGAATTCGTGGGCTACAACCTGCTGACGGCCGAGTCGCAGGTCGTCCTGCTGGTGGTGAACGACCAGGAGTCCGCCGGCGCCGAGGGAGGCAGGGAGGTGGATGTCGTCACCGGCCGCACCCCCTTCTACGCGGAGTCGGGCGGCCAGGCCGGCGACACCGGCCGCATCATCGGCCCGCAGGGTGAGATGGACGTGACCGCCACGCTGAAAGACCCGAACGGCATCATCATCCACAAGGGCCGGATCCGCTCCGGCCGCATGTCCAAGGGCGACACGGTGACCCTCGTGGTCGATGCGGCGGCGCGGGAAGCGACCGCGCTCAATCACACCGCCACCCACATCCTGCATGCGGCGCTGCGCAGCGTCATCGGCGATCACGTCAAGCAGGCCGGATCGCTGGTGGCCCCCGACCGGCTGCGCTTCGACTTCACCCACTTCTCCCCGGTGGACCCTGAGACCCTCGAGCGGATCGAGGCCATGGTCAACCGGCGCATCCGGGCCAACGTGGCCACCCGCATCGAAGAAATGTCGGCCGAAGAGGCCTTTAAAACCGGCGCCATGGCACTCTTCGAGGAAAAATACGGGGACCGGGTTCGGGTGATTTCGCTCGAGGAGTTCAGCAAAGAACTTTGCGGCGGAACCCACACCGCCCGGACCGGGAACATCGGACTTTTCAAGATCGTTTCCGAATCCAGTGTCGCCGCCGGGGTCCGACGGATCGAGGCCGTGACGGGCGCCTCCGCCGTGGAGGCGGTGCAGGCCGCGGCCCGCACGGTCCAGGAGGCCGCCCAGTTGCTGAAGGAGAAGCCCGAGGCGCTGACCCAGCGCATCGCCCGGGTGCTCTCGGAGGCGAAGGGCCTCGAACGCGAGATCGAGCAGCTCAAGGGGCGGCTGTCCGCCGCTTCGGTGGCGGATGCCGGGGGCGACGTGCAAACGATCGGCGGGGTCAGCGTGCTCGTGAAGAAGGTCGAGGCGGATTCCCCGGCGGCGCTGCGCGAGCTGCTCGACCGCTTCAAGGACAAGCTCCGATCCGGGGTGATGGTCCTGGGCAGCGTCAGCGACGGCAAGGTGATGCTGATCGCGGGGGTCACCAAGGACCTGGCGAAACGCTTCCATGCCGGCAACCTGATCAAGCAGGTGTCGGCCGTCGTGGGTGGCAGCGGCGGCGGCCGCCCGGACATGGCCCAGGCCGGCGGCTCACAGCCGGAGAACCTGGACGCGGCGCTCGCCAAGGCGTTGGAGGTGATCCGGGAGGCATGACCGTGGACCCTGCCTGCATGTGCGAAAAACGAAGCTGACGCCAGGTTGGACTGAGAATCGACCGCTCGAAGTCCGAGCTTCTTAGAAAGCACGGGTAGGCGAATCAAAGGGCCATACTTGATCTGTATGGGGGTATCTGGTAAATTTTTATGAGCTGAACCAAGTGGAATCTTGTGAACCAAGCCCGGGCTCTAATAGCTCATAGCTGTTGGCCCGGGCTTTTTTTATTCGGCAACTTGGGTGGTTTATCATTACCGAAGGAACCTTTTTGAGATAGTTTCAGCCAATCTCAGGAGCCGATAGCCTTCCGAATCCTCCGAATGCCGCAACAAATCTGAAACTTCCCAAACCGACACCTTTGATCTGGTAATCCCAAACCCCTTCTGTCCGAGTCAGGATTCGACAATAGGCACGGCTATGTCCACCATTTTATCGACAATAGATAAATCAAAGCCATTTAAGGCGCCATTAAGAAGAGCCGTGATGAGACTACTAAATCATCTTTCCCAGCTACGGCGAGCAAGCGGCGCAGCAGAAGACGGAGAGCATCGGCAGCGATTATTCCCTCGCCAAACTGATAAGCCCTGGAGACTCCCCCCACCATCGCAAAGAACCGAGCCATCCTTGCTGAAGAAAAATTGATAAAGTAATGAGAAGGACCGGGCAGAGTTGAAAACGGCTCTGCCCGCCTTTCTTTGAATACCAACGGCGGTTAGGGCTTATTTTTTGAACGGCACCGCCCAACAGACTACCTCAAAGAAAAAACCAATCGCGGATGTCAGGTTGAAATAGTTTTGTTGACATATAAGCCTAACAGGCCTATTTTAACAAATATGGGCATCGGAAAATCCCCTGCAGGAATCGATTGCCGTCAAGGTTGGATTAACAAACATTTTGCAGTGTAGGAATTAACCACCACACTCTTCAAAGTGCGTTGGTTTTTTTATTCCGTCGTCATAATCCGCCCTTAAAAAATCTACGAAAGGAGGATAAAAACGACGATGCAAGGAAAAGTTAAATGGTTCAATGACAGCAAAGGGTTCGGCTTTATTGAAGCCGAAACCGGAAGCGATGTGTTCGTGCATCTCAGTGCTATCCAGGATAGCGGCTTCAAAAGCCTGCAAGAGGGTCAAGCAGTTACCTTCGATGTCCAAGACGGGCCCAAGGGCAAGTCTGCCGCCAACGTGAAGACGGTCTAAATTTCCACCCTGAAGTCGGCGCCTCCCTTATAACCAAGGGGGGCGCCCCTGTCCGCTCCACCTATCCATCTGGTTTTGGTTCTCCTCGGCCGTTTCACGCGTACACGCGAGAAGTTTAATCGAAATCGGGCGACGCCATTTTCGAGGATCATACGTGAAAACAAAATTGTACATCAGTAATTTATCGAACGAAACCAATGAGGCCGAAATAAAACACCATTTTCCCACGGTGGGGAAGGTCACCTCGATTGCGATCGCCAGAGGCAGGTATTCCAAGCAGAGCAGGGGCATCGCGCTGATCGAAATGGAAACTGAAGATGGCTTTCGACAAGCGGTAATGCGGTTTAACGGAATTCAATTCCAAGGCAACATCATCGCCGTCAGCAAGAGCAAAAACCGCGGGGCATGGAAGAACTAGCAACCAGTCCGCTCAGGCAACACGTCATCGTTCACGCTATTTGTTAAGCGGAAAAACCATCTGACGAATACGGCGGTATGCTCGTTCCCAGGATTGATCGAGAAACGAGTTGGCAATCGGACATAGGATCATTGAATGGACAATAGGTGCGCCATGCGAGTCAAGCAAGGTTCCCCCGTCACCGTAATAGACGATCGAACAGGGTACCAGTATCCTGCGTCCATGCATAAATGCGGCAAGGGCGTAATGTATCTTGAAGCGAATGTTGCTCCTCGGCCTGGTTCAACATTTCAAATTCTTTTTGATAGCCGAAGAATGGGTGCCGGGCCTTGCACGTGCCCGGCCGTGATCCAATGGCGCAAGTTATTGCCCGGGTTTGGTTCATCTTGGTCATATGGCTTAGGAATAAAATATGTCTGAAGGAGACATACCAATAGGGGTGAGCGGCAAGACCGCAAGGGGCGCCTTTTTCCGCATGTGGGCGCGCCTCGGCGGAAGCGACCCGGCACAGAAGTATGCCGGCGATGAACTGCCCCTTCGAGCGGAACTGCTCAGTGCCGATCAAATGGAGCAGCATGGCAAGCTCGTTGCGGGTGTGCACCAGGTGAAGCCCGGACGGCCTCGGGACCGCCTTCTGGCGCGGCTGGCCGAGAATCAAAATCTCCTGCTTGAAGTTCATAAACTGCTGACAGAGGCCGTCAAGGTCGGCCGCCGGATTACACCGGCCGGGGAATGGCTGCTCGACAACTTCTATGTGATCGAAGAACAGATTCGCACGGCCCGGCGGCACTTGCCAAAGGGTTACAGCCGGGAACTGCCGCGCTTGTCGGAAGGCCCATCGGCCGGTCTGCCACGGGTGTATGACATCGCTCTGGAGACGATCTCGCACGGCGATGGCCGGCTGGATCCTGAAAACCTCAGCAGTTTCGTAGCCGCCTACCAGTCAGTGACCATCCTGAAATTGGGCGAACTGTGGGCCATCCCCATCATGCTGCGCCTGGCCCTGATCGAAAATCTTCGGCGGGTTGCCGCCCGGATCGCCGTCGACAGGATCGATCGAAGCCGCGCCGACTATTGGGCCGACCATATTACGGAGATCGCCGCGAAGGACCCAAAGAGCCTGATTATGGCGATCGCCGACATGGCACGGTCAGACCCGCCGATGGTGAGTTCGTTCGTTGCGGAGCTCACGCGCCGCTTGCATGGCCACGGTCCCGCTCTGGCCCTGCCGCTCACCTGGATTGAGCAGCAACTGTCCGAATCCGGCCTGACCATCGAAGAGTTGGTACGCTCGGAGACCCAACAACAGGCGGCGGACCAGGTCTCGATGAGCAACAGCATCGGAAGCCTCCGTTTCCTGGGGGCGATGGACTGGCGCGAGTTCGTCGAGAAGATGAGCATTGTCGAGCAAACCCTGGGGGAGGATCCTGGCGACGTTTACAGCAAGATGGATTTTGCCACCCGTGATCGCTATCGCCACGTTGTGGAAAGGACCGCGAAGTGCAGTCCGCACTCAGAGAGCGAAGTGGCGCGCAGGGCGATCCAGCTGGCGCGTGAGGTAGCTGCTCGAAAAGGCGGCGACGACCGCACGTCGCACGTCGGGTTCTACCTGGTCGACAAGGGATTGGCGCAGCTCGAACGAATGGCCGAGGTGCGCTTATCGATTACTGAGGTTCTGCGCAACGTCAGCTGCCGGTTTCCTTTGCTGCTCTATGGCGGAAGCATCCTGCTGATGACGGCGATTTTCGCCGGTTGCTTCGCGGCGAAGGCATACGCCGACGGGGTGCAGGGGTGGGCACTTGGACTGATCGGACTGCTTTCGCTTCTGTGCACCGGTCATCTGGCGGTAGCCATAGTGAACTGGCTGGCAACGTTGCTGGCGACGCCGCACCCGCTGCCGCGCATGGACTTTTCCAAAGGAATCCCGAAGGAATTGCGAACCCTGGTTGTGGTCCCGACGATGCTCACGAGCAATCAAAACATCGAAGACCTGATCAAGGCACTGGAAGTCCGCTTCCTGGCAAATCGGGATGACCACCTCCACTTCGGTCTGCTCACTGATTTTCGCGACGCCGTCGAAGAAACACTGCCGGAGGACGAACCGCTGTTGCGGCTGGCCCAGCAGAGGATCGCAGAGCTGAACGAAAAGTACCGGAACACAACAGGCGATAGTTTCTTCCTCTTTCATCGCCCGCGCCGATGGAACCCCTTCGAGCGGATGTGGATGGGGTACGAGCGCAAGCGCGGCAAGCTTGCAGATCTGAATGGGCTTCTGCGCGGTGCATCCCGTGATCGCTTCGCGCTCGTCGTCGGTCAAACTGCAGTCTTGTCGGACGTGAAGTACGTGATCACCCTGGATACCGATACGCAACTGGCACGCGATTCGGCATGGCAGTTTGTGGGAGCCATGGCGCACCCACTCAATCGTGCGCGCTACGATGAAGGGGAGCAGCGTGTCGTTGAGGGGTACGGCATTCTTCAGCCACGGGTGGCGGTGAGCCTGTCCGGCACGAACCGATCGCAGTATGCGCGCATGTTAGCCAGTGAACTCGGCATCGATCCATATACGCGCGCCGTTTCCGATGTTTACCAGGACCTGTTCGGTGAAGGCTCGTCCATCGGCAAGGGCATCTATGAGGTTGATGTATTCGAACAGGCGTTGGGCGGACGTTTCCCCGACAACCGGATTCTCAGCCACGATCTTCTGGAAGGCTGTTACGCCCGCGCCGGGCTGTTGAGCGACGTTCAGTTGTACGAAGAATACCCATCTCGCTACAGCGCGGATGTGAGTCGCCGGCATCGTTGGATTCGCGGCGATTGGCAGATTGCGCGCTGGCTGCTGCCGGGTGTTCCCGGCCCCGATGCGCGCCGGCAGAAGAATCCGCTCTCGCTGCTCTCTCGGTGGAAAATATTTGACAACCTGCGGCGCAGTCTGACGGCCGCGGCGTTGACACTCCTGCTGCTGTTGGGCTGGACCGTGCTGCCATCGGCCTGGCTCTGGACCGTGGCGGTGATCGGCATCATCCTGATTCCTTCTTTGATAGCCTCGGCCCTGAATGTGCTTCAGAAGCCGGTCGATGTGACGCTGAGGCAGCACCTCACTGCCGCAGGTCGCTTGGCCCGCCGGCACTTCGTTCAAGCAGTCTTCACGCTCGTGTGCCTGCCATACGAAGCGTTTTTCAGTCTGGATGCAGTGGTGCGCAGCGTCTGGCGGATGTTGATCACGCATAAGCGACTGCTCGAATGGAATCTGTCGGGCGACCTGGATCGCAATAGCCGCACCGACTTCATCGATTCGTGTCGGACCATGTGGATCGCCCCCGTCATGGCCGCGGCCGCGGTGATCACGCTCGCAGCGTCAAGGCCGGCCGCGTTGGTTGTGGCGGGGCCTATGCTGGGCCTCTGGTTTGCCTCCCCCGCTATCGCCTGGTGGATCAGCCGGCCGCTCGCTCGCCGCCGAGAAAAGCTGACCGCGGATCAGATCCTCTTTCTGCGGAAGCTTTCCCGGAAAACCTGGGCGTTCTTCGAGACCTTCATCGGCCCTGAAGATCATTGGCTGCCGCCGGACAACTATCAGGAGCATCCCGCTCCCGTGGTCGCGCATCGCACGTCCCCGACCAACATGGGCCTTGCGCTGCTGGCGAGCTTGTCCGCGTACGACTTCGGCACCATTTCGGCCGGAAAACTCATCGAGCGCACGGGAAAGGCACTCCACACCATGGAAGGCCTGGAACGACACCGAGGCCATTTCTACAACTGGTACGACACGCGATCTCTGAAACCACTGCCACCCCTCTACATTTCGTCGGTGGACAGCGGGAACCTCGCAGGCCACCTGCTGACATTGCGGCCGGGTCTGCTGGCGCTTGCCGATCACAAGATCCTGGTATCGCGATGCTTTGAGAGCCTAAGCGACACTCTCAGGATTGTCATAGACGCTGCGGTCGCCGCTCCGGCAGGAGCCACTCCCGGAGGTTACGCCCCGGCCCTGATCGCTCAGCTTCAGCAGGACCTGGAGTCCGCGACCCGTTCCCAACCCACCACGCTCAGGGCTTCGCGACGGTGCCTGGATCAGCTGGCAACCTCCGCTGCGGCACTGGCCGCCGGCGTGGAAGCTCTAAATACCGACCCCGAGAGCCAATTGAGGTGGTGGGCCCACGCCTTCGCCGGGCAATGCCGAGATGCTCTCGATGAGCTGACGTTTTGCGCTCCGTGGACGGATCTATTGTCTTCTCAGAACAGCCCCGGAGACTTTTCCGATCTCGACGAGATCCCGACACTGCGCGAACTGGCAGTGCTGGAGGCAAAGCTCCTGCCGGCGATCGACCATCGGCTCAACTCCGCCGCCACGTCGGCGGAAAGCGCTTGGCTGGGTGAACTTCAACGCCTCATCACGGCCGCCAGCCGGCGCGCCCGAACAAGGATTGCGGCGATCAAAGGGCTTGCCCTGCAATGCGACCTACTCTCCCGAATGGAATATGACTTCCTGTTTGATAAGACGCGTCATCTGCTGGCTATCGGCTACAATGTCGGTGAAAACCGGCGGGACTCCAGTTACTACGATCTTCTGGCTTCGGAAGCTAGGTTTTCCTGTTTCGTAGGGATTGCGCAGGGGCAACTGCCGCAGGAGAGCTGGTTCGCCCTGGGACGTCTGCTCACCACCGCCGGTGGGGAACCGATCCTGCTTTCGTGGAGTGGCTCGATGTTCGAATACCTGATGCCGCTCCTGGTGATGCCGACCTATGAACACACGCTGCTCGACCAGACCTGTAAGGCGGCGGTGGCCAGGCAGCTCGAGTATGGAAAAATTCGCGATGTGCCGTGGGGCATTTCGGAATGTGGTTACCATGCCATCGATGTGCATCTCAACTACCAATACCGTGCCTTCGGCGTGCCCGGCCTGGGGCTTAAACGCGGGCTCGCCGAGGACCTGGTGATTGCGCCCTATGCCTCGGCGCTGGCGCTGATGGTGGCGCCCGAGAAGGCGTGTCTGAACCTCGAGCGACTCGCCGCGGAAGGCTTGGAAACCCGGTATGGCTTCTATGAAGCGATCGACTACACGCCGTCGCGTCTGCCGCACGGACAGTCGAGCGCCGTGGTTCGGTCCTTTATGGCCCATCACCAGGGCATGAGTCTCCTGTCTTTGGCCCATCTGCTCCTGGACCGCCCGATGCAGAAACGATTCGAGTCGGATCCCCTGTTCCAGGCGACCATGCTGTTGCTCCAGGAGCGAATCCCCCAAACGACAGCGTTCTATGCGCACACCACCGAGATCTCCGAGCACCATTTGGCTTCCAGCGCTCCGGAGTCGCCGATTCACGTTTTCAGAAATCCCGACACGTCGAACCCGCAAGTGCAGTTGCTCTCGAACGGCAGATACCACGTGATGATCACCAATTCCGGCGGCGGTTACAGTCGGTGGAAGAACCTTGCCGTCACCCGTTGGCGCGAAGACCGCACCTGCGACAACTGGGGCACGTTCTGTTACATCCGCGACGTGGCCAACCGCGAGTTCTGGTCAACCGCATATCAGCCGACACTCAAACGATCGAAGCATTTTGAGGCGATCTTCTCTGAAGGGCGAGCCGAGTTTCGCGGCCGCGACTGCGACTATGACACCCATACCGAGATCGCTGTTTCGCCCGAGGATGACATTGAACTGCGCCGCGTCCGCATCACCAACCGCGCGCGGACGCGCCGAGCGATAGACGTGACCAGTTACGCGGAAGTGGCTCTGGCACCGCCGGCCGCGGACGCACTGCATCCGGCGTTCAGCAATCTCTTTGTGCAGACCGAGATCATCCGCCGGCAGCGGGCGATCCTCTGCACGCGCCGGCCCCGCTCTCAGGGCGAGCAGGCGCCTTGGATGTTGCACCTGATGGCCGTGCATGGGGCGAAAATCGGAGAAGTCTCCTATGAGACCGATCGCATGCAGTTCATCGGCCGCGGAAACACCGTCGCCGATCCACAAGCGATGAGTTGGGGTGCTGGTTTTTATTCAGGGGCGCTCTCGGGCAGCGAGGGCTCCGTGCTCGATCCGATGGTCGCCATCCGCTACCGGATAACGCTCGATCCGGAAGAATCGGCAACGATAAACATGGTTTCCGGCATCGGGGAGACCCGTGATGCCGCCTTGAGCCTGGTGGAAAAATACCAGGATCGGCGTCTCGCGGATCGCGTCTTTGATCTGGCATGGACGCATGGCCAGGTGCTGCTGCGCCAGTTCAATGCCTCAGCGGCCGATGCGCAACTCTATGGGCGCCTTGCCAGTTCGATCATCTACGCCAATGCATCGCTGCGAGCCGACCCGAGTGTGCTCATCAAGAACCACCGGGGGCAATCCGGTCTCTGGGGATACGCCATCTCCGGCGACTTGCCGATTGTGCTGCTGCAGATCGAAGATCCGGCTAATATCGACCTGGTGCGCCAACTCGTGCAGGCCCACGCGTACTGGCGTCTAAAAGGACTGGCAGTGGACCTGGTGATCTGGAACGAAGATCACGCCGGTTACCGGCAACTCCTCCACGACCAGATCATGGGACTCATTGCCGCAGGCATCGAAGCCAACGTGACCGATCGACCCGGCGGCATTTTCGTAAGACCTGCGGATCGGATTGCGGAGGAGGACCGCATCCTCATCCAAACGGCCGCCCGCGTCATCATCACCGACAGCCGAGGGTCGCTGGCGGATCAGATCAACGGTCTCAGCACCGTGGAATCAGCCGTGCCCCGCCTTACACCGACCCGAACCCACCGCTCCGAACCCCTGACGGTCGCCCCGTTGCCACGCCACGATCTGACATTCTACAACGGACTGGGTGGATTCACCCCGGATGGGCGCGAGTATGTCATTACCACCGCAGACGGGCAGCTGACGCCGGCGCCGTGGGTGAATGTCCTGGCCAACCCGCATTTCGGGACCGTCATCTCAGAGAGCGGCCTTGCCTACACCTGGAGCGAGAATGCCCACGAGTTCCGCCTCACTCCCTGGGGAAACGATCCCGTGAGCGATTCGAGTGGAGAGGCATTTTACCTGCGTGATGAAGAGCGCGGCCACTTCTGGTCGCCCACGCCGCTGCCCTGCCGCGGGACAACGCCTTACGCCACCCGGCACGGATTCGGTTACAGCGTTTTCGAGCACACCGAGCGCGGCATCCGCTCCGAACTGACGGTTTACGTAGCTCTGGACGCAGCGATCAAGTTTGCGGTGCTCAAAGTGCGCAACGAGTCGGGCCGATCGCGCCGGCTCTCCGCAACCGGATATGCAGAATGGGTGCTTGGCGACCTGCGGCCGAAATCGGCCATGCACGTGATCACCGAAATCGACCCGGCGAGCGGCGCGCTCTTTGCGCGCAACCCCTACAACACGGAGTTCCGCGACCGGACTGCGTTCCTCGACGTGGACGATACGATTCGCACCGTCAGCGGCGATCGGACGGAGTTCCTGGGGCGCAACGGCACGCTGCGCGCGCCTGCCGCTATGGCGCGCACGCGCCTTTCCGGCAAAGTGGGGGCTGCCCTGGATCCCTGCGCTGCGATCCAGGTGAGCTTCGATCTGGCCGGTGGGCAAGAGCGTGAGATCGTCTTCAGACTAGGCGTCGGGCGAGACGCCGACGATGCCAGAAACCTGGTCAATCGCTTTCGAGGAACAACCGCTGCGCGTGGCGCACTCGATGCGGTGTGGCAGCACTGGAAGCGCACGCTCAGCGCGGTCAATGTGGAAACACCCGACCCGTCCCTCAACATGCTGGCCAACGGCTGGCTGCTGTACCAAACTCTGGCGTGCCGCCTTTGGGCGCGCAGCGCAACCTACCAGTCGGGAGGCGCCTTCGGTTTCCGCGATCAGTTGCAGGACGTGATGGCACTTCTCCACGCCCGGCCGCAGCTCATGCGTGAGCACCTGCTCCTGTGCGCGGGCCGTCAATTTCTGGAAGGAGATGTTCAGCATTGGTGGCATCCCCCAACGGGTCGGGGTGTGCGTACCCGCTGTTCGGACGATTACCTCTGGCTGCCGCTTGCGACCTGCCGCTATGTCCTCACCACCGGGGATACCGGCGTGTTGGATGAGCCGGTTCCCTTCCTCCAGGGCCGCCCGGTAAACGCGGATGAAGACTCTTACTACGATCTGCCCGGGCGCTCTGAAGAGGCGGCGAGTCTTTACGAACACTGTGTCCGAGCCATCCTGAACAGCCTCACGTTCGGCGAACACGGCCTGCCGCTCATCGGCTCCGGTGACTGGAACGACGGCATGAACCTGGTGGGCGAACACGGCAAAGGCGAAAGCGTCTGGTTAGGCTTTTTTCTATACGAAGTACTCATGCGCTTCAGTGAGGTTGCCCGCACGCATGCCGATGTCTCCTTCGCCGAGCGTTGCGTAACAGAGGCGGCCGAACTGCGCCGCAATATCGAGAGGCATGGCTGGGACGGCGAGTGGTACCGTCGCGCCTATTTTGACGACGGCTCGCCGCTGGGGTCGTCTGTAAACCCCGAATGCCAAATTGATTCGATTGCGCAGAGCTGGTCTGTTCTTTCGGGGGCGGGCGATCTTGAGCGTTCGCGCATGGCCATGGAAGCGCTGGATGAACGCCTCGTTCGCCGCGGGCATGGGCTGATCCAACTTTTGGATCCGCCCTTCGACACCTCGACGCTCAACCCCGGCTACATCAAAGGGTACGCCCCAGGAGTCAGAGAAAACGGCGGGCAGTACACGCATGCGGCCATCTGGGCGGCAATGGCCTTCGCTCGCCTGGGGGACAACCGGCGGGCGTGGGAGCTCTTTTCCATGATCAACCCTGTGAACCATGCCAGAACGCCCGAGGAGACGGCCACCTACAAAGTGGAACCTTACGTCGTTGCCGCCGACGTCTATGCAATACCACCGCATACCGGCCGGGGCGGCTGGACATGGTACACGGGCTCGGCCGCCTGGATGTACCGGCTGATCGTGGAGTCCCTCCTGGGGCTCAGGCTTGAAGTGGATAAACTGCGTTTTACGCCGTGCCTCCCTGCGGATTGGCAGGGGTTTAAAATGCACTACCGCTATCGGGAGACGGTCTACCACATTGCGGTCCTGCAATCGCTTGCCGGGAATGGTGAGATGCGTGTGAGCGTTGATGGCGTTGAACAGCACGATCAGACCATTCCTCTTATCGACGACCGCAAGGAACACTGGGCCGAAGTGAGGATACCTGTTACAGGCGGTTGAGAACTCGCCTGTGGGACCGCCTCAAAGAAACCGCCGATTACCGAACAATCAAGGGTGCAGTTGATTACAAGATGATGCTTGACATTGTATTGATCTGCCTAAGCTGAATTTTATATCGTTGTGGAATCTTCGACTTGCCAATCGGCTGTGTAAATGATCTTTCTTTGGCCCTATTTTCTATCGCCTGATCCTTTTCGCCCCTTGGGGCGTGGTTGGTTGATTTTTCGAGCCAGAATTCTCACTCATCAAAGGTACGTATATCGGCGAGAATCCAATCTTTGCACACTTTTGATTTTTGACGGTGTTGGCCAGGTAATCTCAACCACAAGGCATCAAAGGTCGATGGTGTTCGTGCTGGACAGGCTGATCGACGGGGTGCCCGAAGGGCCTGACCCGGGCGGGCCGCCCTTGAGGCGGTATTCGATCTCCTTCTTTGCGGGATCCACCCAGCTGAACACGCGGCGGACCAGGGAGACGTGGCGGGGGTCCGCGCTCATCTTCAAGAATTCCTTTTCCCGCTGCCGGATCTGGTCGAGCAGGATCAGATCGATTTCGGTGCCGGTGCGGCCGATCCCGCGGATCAGCACCGAGAGGTGCTGGACCAGTGCGTACAGGTGCGGCCGGCCCGCCTCCGTGGCGTAGAAGGTCGAACCGGGGTTGCCGTAAACGCCGAGCGCGCTGTGCAGGATCGAGGCCGCAGTGCTGCCGCCGACCAGCGCGAGAAAGATGTGAACCTCCCGCTCCAGGGCAAGCAGGAAACGCGCCGGCATCGGGGACATGCCCGACAGCGCTGGATCGAAGGCCGAGTTCAGCCGTTTACGGATGCTCACCACTTTGGTCAGAAAGCGCTTGGGTTCGCCGTTCACCTTCCAGTTCGCGTAGTTCACCACCTTGCCGTCCAGCCCCGTCCTGACCCGCAGGATCTCCTCCGGGGTGAGCTCGATGTCGACGTTGATCTCCTTATTGTACACCCGCAGAAACTGAGTGGAAAGCATGACCGCGTTGCGGTCGGGGAAGCTGACCTGGGCGGGGTCGCCGACGAAGTCGGAGAGCAGGGTCCGCACGGCCTGGAGCGGCTGCCGGGTCTCCTTGATCATGAGCTGCAGGGAATTGAGAAAGGGCAGGCGGTCGCTGCGGCGCGGCATGTCCTTCAAGAACTCCCATAGCACCTGGAAAATCTTCTTGCGGAAAGGGGCGAAGTCCCGGACGCGTTTCTCGAACAGCGCTTTCTGGAAGTTGCCCCGGCCGTCGAAGCAGGCGCGGAAAAGCTTCAGGATGGCATCCATCTCCTCGGCCGGCAAGCCGAAATACGTGCACAGGGCCGAGGTGTCGCGGGCCAGGTAAATGGGCTCCTCGCCGGAGGTCGCCCGAAGTTTGCGCTGGCCGGCGGCGCGGTCCTTGGCCGTGTCGATGGCCAGGGCGAGCTTGTCTTCCACCGTGCCGACGACCCGCTCCTTGTCTCCCTCCCAGAACTTGACTTCCTTGCCGTCGACGACGATGTCGTTCAACAGGTCGGTCGGCAGATTGTCCATTCCGGACTGGACGCGTTGCAATACCGCCTCCATCAAGTGGGACGCCGCAGGGCTGGCCTGCATGGAATCAAGCAGCCGAGTCATCACCTCCAGACGCTCGCCGAGGCCGTCTGCGTTCAGGTTGCCGTAGTCCTGGGCAAAAAGACCGCGCATGGTTCCGACCGCCGCTGCGGGTGTTGTTTGGTAGGCCTCCTTGACGAACTGCGCCACGCCGGCTTTGAGGGCGGCATCACCCATCACGACCGTGTGGCCTGCCGGCAACGGAGCTGCGCCGGGCTCGGCGGTTCCGCCGGAGCCTCCTCCGCCGCCGGGTTCCGAGAGGCCGCGGCCGCCATCGGCCGCGCCGGGAACCGCGGCTGCGGCGCCGGTGGCTGCCGGGCTGAAGCGTCCTCCGCCGGCGCCGCCGGTGTATGCCGGCGCGGCCGGGGCGGCATCATCTGCGTCGCGCCGGTCGCTGTTGATTTCGAGCGGGGGTCTCTGGAATTTTTCGCGCAGGCTCTTGATCGCGAAGAGCGCCTGGTAGATGTTGGGGGCCTGGCGGCGCAGCGCGGCGCCTTCCGGCCGCTGCATGAGCGCCGCCACCTTGCCGACCACATCCTGCAGCGTTTCCGCGGACAGGTCATTGACGGCGGCGAGCAGGGTCAGGTTCGGGTCGGGCAGGCTGCGTTCGTCGTGAACCGGCGGCAGCTGCATCGAATTCCCGCCGCGGGTGAAGGTGATAGGGGTGGATTTTTCAGCGGCCTGCCGGTAGCAGGAGATCACGCGGATCGCCACTTTCAGGGTTTCCAGGGATTCCGGAGAGTCCTTCGGCAGGCGCAGCAGAACCGAGTCGATCCCCTCGGAGGCCAGGGTTTCAGAGGCTTTCTGGACGCGGCCCTCCAAGTGTTTAAAGCGGATGCCCGCGCGCTTGATGACGGCGGAAACGATGGCGGTATCGATGCTGAGGTCTCCCAGCCGGACTTGATAATCCGGCTTGTCGCTGCCCTTGCCATGGGACGATCCACGGCGAGTGATGCGGATGGTTCCGTCATGGCCCGGCAGCTGGGAGAGTTGGAGCAGAACGGCCGCGAACTGCTTGAAGGTGTCTTTTTCAGACCGGACCCCCTCCCAGTACTGGACATCGCGGAAGCAGGCGTTCAGCAGATAGACCATTTCCACGAGCAGGATCCGCTGGCGATCCAGTTCCTCGGGCCGGGAGGCGTCGGTCGCAGGGGCGGAAGACGTATCGGCCTTTTTAAGGCCGCTGCCGAGTTCCTGCAGGAGTTTGGCGGCGATTTCGTCCATCTTTTGAATTTTATCTGGTCCGGGCTTCAAAGTCAACGCGCGCAGATGGTAAGTCTGGAGAAATCATTAAAAGATTCATATGGTTGGATGGATGTTTGAGGTGCGGGCAGAAAGGTTCATCGGCTTTCTGGCGGATATTATTACTCCGGCAGGTAAACAGATGCAACTTAAACCGATGCCTCTGCGTGAGATGCTGGAATTAGACGTATTTACTGGCCGGAGTAATATCTAAGCCTCCTTGTCACCCCTTAGCGTAGAAATGGCTCGGGGTTCAGGAGAGAGGTAGCTGATCGCAATCTGATCGCCGCCGGCCCCCATCGTCCATGAGGGAGGGTGGCGAAACCGATGGAGCCAGGCCTGGTGGATTTCCAGAACCCTTTAACCCCGAACCCTGACGCCTGAGTCGTTACGACCCTTTCAGCACGTCGATCATGGTGAACATCCGGCCGCGTTCTCCGGCGGCGACCCGTTCGTTGAGGTAAAGCAGCGCGTCCAGAGTGCCGAGAGCGTAAATCTCCCGGCCGTTGACATTGTGGGTAAACTCGAAGCGCACGGTGCCGTCGGCGGAGACCAGGCTGTAGGTGTGCCACCCGTGGCCCGCGAGATGCCTTCCCGGGATTCCCCAGCGGGTTTCTTGTGCCTGGGGGTCGCGTTCCATGGCGATCTGGTCTTCCGTGAACGGGATGCCGAGCCGGTTGAAGTAGCGCACCATGGCCCTGGCCGTGCCGCTGGTGTCGGCCTTGCCTTTCTGGTGGCTTTCCCGGATGGCCAGGCGGTAGCCTTTGAAAAGGCCCGGGAAGGTTTGCGCGGCGTATTCCATCATGGCCTGGAATCCGACGATCTGTTTGGCCATGTTCGGCGCGATCACGGCGACGATGCCGGAGGAACGGACGGTGTCCTCCAACTGCGACCGGTCTCCGCCGGTCGTGCCCATGACGAACGGCAGGCCGTGGCGGCAGTAGAATTCGGCATTGGCGTTGACGGCGCTGGGGTGAGTGTAGTCGACACTCAGGAAATCGCCATGCGCCCCCTGGAGTTCCCGCACGGCGGCCTCGCGCGCCTCAGGCCGAATGAGGCGGATCGCCGTGCCCTCCATCGGGTGCTCGTGTTCCTGGATCTCCGGGCCGGTGAAGGAGCAGGGGATCAGCCGGAAACGCCGGTCCCCCTGAACGTGCCGGGCCACCGTGCAAGCGACGTTGCCGGGGATGCCGTTGACCATGACGGGAATGGGCTGCATACAAAACCTCCTCCGGGGTCCACCGGTCGCCGGTCTGCCCGTCCGTCTTCCAGAGACCGGCAGGCGGGCGACGGGCCGACCTCCGACTTATGGTTTGATTCCGAGTTTTTCGTGTGCTTCTAAAACGACCCGATGCAAGTTCGGGAAACCTCCTGCCCCAACCTTCGCCAACCGGCCCGCCAGGCCCCGCAGCGCTGCGGGGATGTAGCGGGTGAACTGTTTTTTACCCTTGACGGCGGTCAGGAATCCGAACGCGCCCAAAACCTGCAGGTTGCGGGAGAGCGCGCAGTGGGCGAATCCACGACGGAAACCTGCGGCGTCGACCGGGCGTTGCGCCGCCACTTGCCGCAGCGCGTAGTCGAGCAGATGCTCCTGTTCTTCCGGCCTGAGCCCGGCGTAGGGGTCTATCAGCAGGGAGGCCAGGTCGTAGTGAACCGGGCCGAGCCTTCCACCCTGGAAGTCGATGAAATAACAGCGACCGCTCTTGAGCATGATGTTGCGCGACTGCATGTCGCGGTGCATGAACCCCTGGAGGCCGTCGGCCAGGGCATGTTCCGCGATGCGGCCGAACTCACCCTGGAAATCGTCGAAGCCCGCGTCCAGGCCGACATACCCCCTGAGGAACGCATCGCAAAAATAGCGGCACTCGCGTTCCATGACGACCTGCCGGTCGTAGGCGGGGGTCTGGTACGTCCAGGCCGGGTCAAACCCCTCGGCCCCCTCCACGGACAGGGCGATGACCCTGTCTATGACGTTGCGGTAGACCGTCATCGTCCTCTGGCGGTCCGGCTCCGCCAGGACGGCGGATTGAAGGTGGGTGTCTCCCAGGTCCTCCAGAAACACCAGCCCCGCGAAGGCGTCGGCAAAATGGATGGTCGGTACGGGCAGGCCCTTGCTTTTCAAGTGCCGCCCGATGTGAATGAACGCATCCGCTTCGGCGACCGCGGTTGTCGAGCGCAGGCCGTGATCCGCGAGCACGAGGGAACCCCCACCGGATTTCACCCGGGACCATTGCCGGTCGGAACCGTCGCCCGCCAGCTGCGTCCAGGTGAGCGCGGCCGGCGGCGGTTGCGAAAAGGCCCGCGCCCAGGCCTCCCGGGCCGCGGCCTCGCGTGCGGCCCGGCGGTACCGCTCCGGGGACCCCAGATCCATCCACTCCTCATGCGCCGTGATGAAACCACGCACGTCCCGGCCGTCGGCGATCATGGCCCGAAAGGCCTCGATGCTGTGTGAAAAGCCTTCGGCCGGGATGTAATCGAGGACGGCCGGGTCCAGCACTTGGATGCCGGTGAAGGTGAGGGCGCCGGCGGGCGCGGCCGATGGGGATGGGGCAAACTCGCGAATGCGGCCGGCCGGGCCCACCGTCACGCTGTTGAATTCCGCATCCGCCAGCACCAGGGTTGCCGCAGGAGCCTCGCGGAGGTGGAACGCGTAGACCTGGCGGAGGTCGATGGCGGAGCAAATGTCCGCGTTGATCACGAAAAAAGGGCGCTCATCCCAAAAATCCCTGACATTCCGGATCGCCCCGCCGGTGCCGAGGATGTCGGTCTCCCGCCGGGTGCTGACCGGGATGCCCCAGCGGCCGGAGGCGATAAAGGCCTCGATCTGTTCGTGCAGATGGTGGGTGTTGACGATGACGGCCTCGCAGCCGGCCGCTCGCAGCTGGAGGATGTGGCGCTCGAGCAGCGGGCGGCCGGCCAGCGGGAACAGGGGCTTGGGCGTCATCCGGGTGTAGGGCAGCAGCCGCGTTCCCAGGCCCGCCGCCAGAATCAGCGCTTTCATCATCAGGGTTTCAAATAGCGCAGCGCGCGTTCGATCGCCGCAGCGAAGGTGTCGATGGGCTCACGGTCCTCCGCCCCCTTGACCCCTCGACTCGTGAAGAAATCCACGGCATTTTCATACGTTACTTTGGAGAGCGCTTCGCGGTGCTCGATCTCCCTGTTTTTGAACATGCGGCTGCCGAGGGAGGCGATTTTCCGTATGCGGTCCTTGCCGTCGCCGGCGTCCCGGGAGGTGGTTCGGAAATAGCTGAGGACCACCCAATAGGATTCCAGGAACGTCTTCAGGAACATGGCAAACAGCTTGAGCTTGCGAAAGCCGGCCGAAGTGACGTTGAAGGTGTCTGCCAGGCTGGGATGGGGAACCAGCATGGCGTCCTCGCAGAAACGGTTGAGGGATTTGCGCAGCACTTGCTCCGGCGGCTCATCGCCGTCGTAGACGAACTCAAACTGAAACAGCGCCTGCAGGAATTCGACGTCGGTGTGCAGGTCGGTTGCTGAAAACTGGAAGGCGTCTTTTTGAAGGATGGCCAGCGCCGTGAAGGCGGCGGGGACAAAAAAAGCCACGCACGTGTTCTTGTAGTACTCCAGAAGCGGCTGTTTGCCGTCCTTCAGGATGAAACCGACCGAGCCGTCCGCCTCCGCGGGTCCGTTCGCCGGGGATTCGAGGATTTTGCGCTGGACATAGGACTGCAGGGCGTGGACGATCGCCCGGCGGTGATCGAGGATGAGCGTGTCGGCCAGCTTCGCTCCCACCGCATCCAGGTGATTCGTGTAGACGTCGACCACCGCCATCAACTCTTCGAGGTCGAAGCGGTCGCGGCCGCCGTTGAGAATGGCGGCGGCGGCGAGAGCCTGGGGGGTGACGACGCTTACCTGGTTGATGGCGTGGGCGATCCGGTGGCCCAGGCTGCGGCAGAACCCGTTGAACTCCTTGGGTTTCATGGCTCTCAGCGGCGTGCCGCTGCGGTCGGCCAGGTCATTGACGGACAGCGGCGCATTGAACTGGAGGTACACTTTCCCGTAGCGGTGCTTGAGGAATTTTCTGGCGTTGACGACCTGCCAGACGTTTTCCGGCTGCTTCTGTCCGCCCTCGATTTCCTGCAGATAAGATTTCTCCTCGAGGACCCGGTCGTACCCGATGGACACCGGAACGAAGATCAGGTCCTCGCAGGCGCCGTTTTTCTGGGCGTTCAGCAAAATGGAGAGCAGTCCCAGCTTGGGCATGAGCAGTTTGCCCGTCCGGCTGCGCCCCCCTTCGATGAATTGCTCGACGGAATAGCCCTCGTTGAGAATCGTGTGCACGTACTCCGCGAACGCCCGCGAGTAGAGCACGGCGCCACGAAAGCTTCTGCGGATGAAAAAGGCGCCCCCGCGGCGGAAGAGCGGCCCCATCGGCCAGAAGGAAAGGTTCTTGCCGGCGGCGATGAGGGGGCACGGCAGGTCATGGTGATAGAGCATGTAGGACAAAATCAGGTAGTCGACATGGCTCTTGTGGCACGGAATATAAACGACCGGCCCCCGCAGCGCCATGCGCTTGAAGGCGGCGAGTCCGTCCAGGTTCATGGTCACCCCGTCGAAGAGCGTTCGCAGGATCCATCCGACGATGGCCGAATAAAACCGGAGCCAGTTGGGGCTGGGGTCTGCGGAGATCTCGTCGATGCAGCTGTCCGCCGCGGCGCGCACCTCGGCCAGCGACATCCGGTGGGTTTCGGCATGGGACTGCATGAATTTCTGGAACCGCTCGCCGTCCAGGACGCGTTGCTTCAATTCGAAGCGGGACTTGAGCACCGGCCCCGTGATGCTCTGGCGGTGCCGTCCGGCCTGGGCCAGGATTTCGCTGCGCAGAATGGCCGCCTGGTACTCGGTGCTGTGGTCCGCCATGTCCGGCCGCGCAAGAAAGCGGCGCAGGTCGATGGGCGCAGAGATTTCGACGAAGACGTTGCCCGGGCTCTTGAAAAGGGCGGCGAGCAGGCGCAGCCGGCCGGGTTCGTCCTCGGGGCCGAAGAGCATGTCGACCAGGCTCGGCTGCGCCCGGCGCGGCTTTTTGCTGAAGAACATGATCTGCGGAACGATGAGCACCGGCCGGTCGATGGACTTTTGAAGCGCGACGAGGAATTCGACCGGGTCCCGGGTGCGGCGGTAGAGTCTTCGCAGAAGGGACGGGGCCTCGATCAGCGTCAGAAAGCCGGCCCGGCCCTGCAGGAGCTGGCTCCGGGTAAAGCCGCTGGCGAAGGGGTCGGGGCACCGGCGCCGGCGAATGAAGCTGTCGGTGCGGGCCAGCAGGACCCGGGCCATTTGGGACAGCGGCAGCCAGAGGAAAAGGCGGCAGCCCAGGGCGATCCGGGGAAACGGCAGGCCGAGGGCGCCATAGCGGGTGTGGGCGAACAAAAACGGGAAGGTGCAGCGGAAGCGGCTGGCGTAAATGATGACGCCGTCGGCCGGAAGATCCCGCAGAACGTCCGCCTGGGGATCTTCCAACCGCACGCCGGAAAAAAAGAGCTTGAGGGCGGTTGACCTCAAAGACCCGAACCGCTCAGGCAGAACGTTCCGGTAATGGTGGTACGTGCCGCCCAAGAAGCGGTTGATCCAACTGCGGATCATCCCGCCCGGAGGCGGGGGTGGCTCTTGATCGGGCAGTTCCATGTGCGGTTCACCATGCTTAACTGAGCGGCGGTTGAGGTTCAGGCATGCACTTCGTTATTACTCCGGTAATTAAAAAAAATCAATTTCGATCATTCACCGGAGCAACCATCGGCGGACCTGAGGATGAGATTCTCGCCATGCGAAGAATCGCCCCATGTGGAATTGACCTTGTCAGGTCAGAATCGTTGTGTTATAAAAACGCAGTTTTCAGTCATCATTCGGATCCGTCGGCCCGGCTTTCCCGGATGCGCGGCCGATGATCCGCCAGCATCAGGAGCAGTCCCTTATCACCACGGTTGTTCACTCAGATCGGCATGCGAAAGGAGGTTGTGGCACTATGAAAACATTGGTGGGTGGTGCAGTGGCGGCGGCGTTGGGTCTTATCGGTCTCGGTTTCTGGTGGAAGGAGTTTCTGGCGGTCCTGGGCGGGACCATCCCGATCGTGCTGCTGCTGGGCGGCGGTCTGGCGTTGTACCTCGGTTTCGACGAGATGAAGGACACCTGGAAGAAAGACGAACCGGCCGCATCGCCGGTGCCCCCCGACGAGATGGAAAAATACAGGAGCGAGATCACCGATCTCAAGAAAGAACTTGAAAGCCTGAAAGCGGAACGCAAGTCCGAATAGGGTTTAAAACCGGCGGGGCCCGGCGCGTTTCTTCCGGTCGGGCCCCGCTCAGCTCCCCCCCGCCCTGCGAACGGCCGAGGTCGCCAGTTCGTCCGCGCGTTCGTTTTCCACAACCCCCTTGTGGCCCGGCACCTTCACGAGGGTGAGCCGGGGGAACGCCGACATGGACCGCCGAATGGCAGCAATGAGGTCCAGGTTTTTCTTCGGCTTCCAATTCAACACAAGCACCCCGTAGGCATAGCTGCTGTCGGTGTAGACCCGAATGGGCAGACACTTGTTCCTGACCGCCGCCAGCCCCCTTTGAATGGCCGTCAGCTCGGCGATGTTGTTGGTGGCCACGCCGATGTATTCCGATATCTCCTTGCGCTTCCCGGCGCAGGTGAGGACCACCCCGACCCCGGACGGGCCGGGGTTCCCGGAAGAGGCTCCGTCCGTGTAAATGTGCACGGTGCTTCCCTCTGCCTCGCCGGCCTCCGGCGCGGTCCGTTCGGGGGAACGCAGCGCCGGCGGTTTCAGCGCCTCCGGCGGCGGCTCGTCCATGCCCCTCACGCTCTGCCGCTTGACCCAGTACTCGTGCGGTTGGTCCAGCTGGTACTTGATGCGGACCCGGCCGTCCTTTTGAAGAGGGCGCCCGTCGGCGTCCGTTTCGACCCAGACCTTGTTTTTCTTGAAACGCATCCGGATCCAGTTTTTGTCCGCTGAGTCGGTTGAGCCCATGGCGTCTGTCAAGTGAACGATGCCTCCGGTCGAAACGATGCGTGATCCTCGTTAGCTGCTCAGGTCTCAAGGGTTCGGGGTTCAGGGAATCCGCTATGAATACAGCCGATACTCCCGGCTCATCTTTCTGAAATCATCGAGTTCCGTCCGCCAGGACGCCTCGATGCGGTCGACCGGCTCCAAATCCTCAAGGCGTTGCCGAACGGTCGGGTCGCCGATGAGCAGATCGATGGGCCGTTTTTCAAATTCGTATTCGTAGGGCGGCGGGCGCCAGGCAAATTCGGCCGGGTGGTGGCGCAGAACCGCCTGTATCAGCTTCAGCGTCGTGGTGTACGGCGCAACGCGCTGCGGGTCCGTGACGTGGATCTGGAAGCCGCGGCAGCAGCGTCCCTGCCATTTGCTCGCGGTGGGCTCGAAGGCGGCCGGCCGCAGGATGATTCCCGGCAGGGATGCCCCGGGGATCTCCGACGCGATCTTGGCGATATCGAAAAACGGCGCTCCGAAGAGCTCAAAGGGCTGAGTCGTTCCGCGGCCCTCGGACACGTTGGTCCCCTCCCAGAGAACCTGGCCGGGATAAACCAGAGCGGAGGCGGGGGTCGGCAGATTCGGCGACGGTGCGACCCAGGGCAGGCCGGTGGCATTGAAGATCATCTCCCGTTTCCAACCCGCCATGGGAACCACCTCGAGCTCGCAGCCGATGTCGAACCGGGCGTTGAACAACCGGGCCACCTCGGCGATGGTCAGGCCGTGGCGCATGGGGATGGGGAAACGGCCGACGAAGGAGGCGCACTCAGGCCTCAGCAGGTTGCCCTCGACCGCGTTGCCGCCGACGGGGTTGGGCCGATCCAGGACGAGCACTTTCACGCCGCACGCCCGCGCGGTTTCCATGCAGTAGGACAGGGTGTAGATGAACGTGTAGACCCGGGCCCCCGCATCCTGGAGATCGACCAGCAAGGCGTCGATGTCGGCGAACATCTCCGAACCGGGAATGCGAGTGTGCCCGTACAGGCTGAAGACCGGCAGGCCCAGCGACGGATCGATCAGGTCGCCGGACTCGATCATGTTGTCCTGTTTTTCGGCGAAAAACCCGTGTTGCGGGGAGAAGAGTGCGCGCAAGGAGCCGGGGAACCGCTCGTTGATCAGCTGCCGGGAGTGCCGCAGCCGGTGGTCGACCGCGCTGGGGTTGCAAAGCAGCCCAAGCCGAAGGCCTCTCATCCAGAAGGGCGGATCGGCAAGGAGGCATTCGAGGCCGGTGCGGACGCGGTTCATGATGGGTGTGGAGGGTCTTTTTTTTTGCGTTTATTGAAAATCTTTGGTAACTTTCCGGGAAAGCCTATTCCCCAATCTCCCCACCCTCCTTTGACAAATGGGGGTGGAGGATTGCATTCCACTATCATATTCCATGGGGGTCCGAAAGTCCAAAGCAACGCCGGTCGCTCCACGCTGCGCTCCCTGCAATTCGCTTGACAGACCATCCATAAACCTCTACAAGAACTCTCTGGTTTTTCGGCCGGCGGGATCCGCTCGGACCCTGCATTGTCGCGGCTTGAAAGCAGGTTGGGGGGTGGAGTGGAGCTGAGGCTGAAAGGCATCGTCGTCATCGTCGGCAACTACGGCAGCGGGAAATCGGAGGTGGCCGTCAACCTCGCCGTGCATCATCGGCAGGCGGGAATGCAGGTGCGCATCGCCGATCTTGATCTGGTGAACCCCTATTTCCGTTCGCGCGAGGCGGCCGCCCAACTTACGGAGCTGGGCATCGACGTGGTGCTTCCGCCGCCGCCCTACGTGCAGTCCGAACTTCCCGTCCTGAGCCCGGCGGTGGCGGGGTTGATCCGTCGGCCGGGAGATCTGTCGATCCTCGATGTCGGAGGCGACAACGTCGGCGCCATGGTGCTGGCCGCGTTGGGGGACGCTTTCGCCGGGAGAAACTGCCAGGTGCTGCAGGTGGTCAACCCCCTGCGGCCCGCGACCGCCACTTCGGCCGGCTGCCAAAAGATCCGCCGGGAGATCGAGGTGTCGGCGAAGCTGACGGTGACCGGTCTGGTCGGCAACGCGAACCTGATCGACGAGACCACCCTGCGGGAGATCGTCGACGGCTACGCTTTCATGAAGACGGTGTCGGCGGAAAGCGGTCTGCCGCTCGCCTTTATCACGATGGCGGAAGAACTCCTTCCGCAGGTGCATGCCGCGCAGTTTGACTGCCCGGTTCTCACGATCCGGCGGCAGCTGGTACCGCCCTGGAAGAAGGCCCGAAAATTGTGAGGAGGATTGGATCAATGGCCTATGAACACCTGATCGACAAGGACCGTTGCAAGGGATGCGGCCTGTGTGCCGCGGTCTGCCCTAAAAACGTCCTGGAGATCGGCACGGAGATGAACACCAAGGGCTATTTCCCCGCCTATCAGGCAAGGCCCGATGACTGCATCTTTTGCGCTATCTGTTGCACCATGTGCCCGGATGTCGCCATCACAATCAACGAGATGGCCGACGCCGCGGCCGGCAAAGCGAAAGGAAGGAAATGAGATGGGCAAGGTGCTGATGAAGGGCAACGAAGCCATCGCCGAAGCGGCCATCCGCGCCGGGTGCCTGAATTATTTCGCTTACCCGATCACGCCCCAGTCCGAGGTGGCCGAGTATCTGTCCAAACGGTTGCCCGAAGTGGGCGGGGTCTTCCTGCAGGGGGAGAGCGAAGTCGCGGTGTCCTACATGATTTTCGGCGCCTCCGCCTGCGGGGCGCGGGTGTTCACCACGTCCTCCAGCCCCGGCATCAGCCTGATGAGCGAGGGCATCAGCTACATCACGGCGGCCCAGTGCCCGGCGGTGTTCGTCAACATCATGCGAGGCGGCCCGGGGCTGGGCGGCATCCTGCCGTCCCAGGCCGACTATTTCCAGTCGGTGAAGGGCGGCGGCCACGGGGACTACCGGCTGCTGGTGCTGGCGCCGGCGAGCGTGCAGGAGGCCGTGGAGATGGTCATGGCGGCCTTCCCGCTGGCCGAGAAATACCGCAACCCGGTGATGATCCTGGGCGACGGCCTGATCGGCCAGATGATGGAGCCGGTCGAGTTTCCCGACCATCTCAAGAGCGCCCCATCGAACAAGGACGAGTGGGCCACCAGCGGGCTGGACACGCGCAAGAGCAGCCGGCGCAACCTGGTCCGGACGCTTTACCTGGTCCCGGAGGAGCTGAACGCCCACAACCTGAAGCTGAAGGCCAAGTACGACCGCATGAAGCAGGAGGAGGTGCGCTGCGAAACCTACAACCTGCAGGGCGATTACCGGGTCCTGATCGTAAGCTACGGCACCATGAGCCGGGTGTGCCGCACCGTCATCGACAACTTCAAGGAAAAGGGTGTCGAGATCGGCATGGTCCGGCCCCAGACCCTTTTCCCGTTCCCCAAGCAGGCGGTTTATGACGCCGCCTCCAAGGCGAGTTGCCGTGCGGCCATCAGCATCGAGATGAGCATGGGTCAGCTGGTGGAGGACGTGGAGCTGAGCGTCAGAGGGGCCAGGCCGGTCCACTGGTACGGCAAGTGCGGCGGCGAGGTGCCGACTCCGGAAGAAGTGATGGAGCAAATCGGCAAACTGCTGTAATCAGCGCCGGACGTTTTTTATAATTTTGGCGGCGGCCGACAGCGCGCTGCCGTTGCGACCCAACCCGTCGCAAACCGAAAGCATTGCAGCAATCCGAAGAGGAGCCAAAATTATGGGGAAATCGTTTCATCGTCCGGAGGCCCTTGCCGATGTGGTCACGCACTATTGTCCGGGGTGCACCCACGGGGTGGCCCATCGCCTGGTGGCCGAGGTGATCGACGAGCTCGGCATCCGCGGCCGCACGATCGGGATTGCGCCGGTGGGGTGTGCGGTGCTGTGCTACAACTACTTCACTTTCGATTTCCAGGAGGCGGCCCACGGTCGCGCCCCGGCCATGGCGACCGGCATCAAGCGGGTGCGGCCGGACTTGATCGTCTTCACCTACCAGGGTGACGGCGATCTGGCGAGCATCGGCATGAGCGAGATCATCCACGCCGCCAACCGCGGGGAGAAGTTCACCACCATCTTCATCAACAACGCGGTCTACGGCATGACCGGCGGCCAGATGGCCCCCACCACCATGCCCGACCAGCGCACCACCACCTCACCCTTCGGGCGCAAGGTGCTCCAGACCGGCATGCCGATCAAGATGGCCGAGCTGCTCTCCGCGCTGGAGACCCCGGCCTACATCGCGCGCGAGGCGTTGATCAAGCCGAAGCATATCAACAAGGCCAAGAAGGCCATCCACAAGGCCTTCACCTACCAGGTGCAGAACACGTGTTTCAGCTTGGTCGAGCTCATCAGCACCTGCCCGACCAACTGGGGGATGACCCCGGCGGACGCGCTGAAATGGGCCGAGGAAAAGATGCTGCCGTATTTTCCTCTCGGCGAGTTCAAGACGCCGGAGGCCGGCCGCGTGGTCGCGGGCGAAGGGAGGAAGAAACATGCAGAGTGAGGTGCAGTTTGCCGGATTCGGCGGGCAGGGGGTCATGCTGATGGGGCAGATCCTTGCCCAGGCCGCGATGCACGAAGGCCACGAGGTGGTGTGGATTCCCTCCTATGGCCCCGAAATGCGGGGGGGGACCGCCTATTGCACGGTGGTGATCAGCGACCGGCCCATCGGCTCGCCGATCATCCGCAACCCGCAGCACCTGGTGGCCATGAACCGGCCCTCGCTTGAGAAATTCGCCCCGACGGTGAAAAAAGGGGGGGTGGTCTTCGTCAACGCCTCAATCATCCCCATCGGCTCCGGCCGCAGCGACGTGGACGAACTGCGGGTGCCCATCATGGAGCTGGCCAAGGAGGTTGGAAACGCGAAGGCGGCCAACATCGTGGCGCTGGCGGCTTTCGTCGCCCGCAGTCGTATTGTGAGCTTCGAGGCGCTGACCGCCGCCGTCAAGGATAAATTTGCGGAAAAGGCCAAGCTGATCCCGCTCAACCTCAAGGCCCTGGACGCCGGTCGCAAAGCTGCTGCCAGGGACTAGTGTTGTGCCCGACACGTATTTTGCATCATTTTTGCCGGAATCGACGGCTGGAGCCATTGCGTGAAGCTCAAGGCCCCCGATCACATCCTCGCCATCCCGCCCTACGTGCCGGGAAAGCCGGTCGAAGAACTCGAGCGTGAGCGGGGCATCCGGCATTCCATCAAGCTTGCCTCCAACGAGAATCCCCTCGGGCCGTCGCCGAAGGCGCTGGCCGCCCTCCGGCAGGCGCTCGCCTCGGTGCACCGCTACCCGGACAGCGCGGGCTTTGAGCTGACCCGCAAGCTCGCCGCACGACTTCGTCTGGAACCGGGACAGATCGTTCTCGGCAACGGGTCCGACGACGTCATCGCCATGCTGGCCCGCTCATTCCTGCAGCCGGGGGACGAGGTCCTCATGCCCAAGCCCTCATTTCAGATGTATGAAATCGAGGCGCGGGCGGCTGCTGCCGTGCCGGTGGAGGTGCCGCTCAAGGATTTTCGCACCGATCTCGAGGCCATGGCGGCCCGGCTCACGCCGCGCACGCGCATGGTGTTCGTGAACACGCCCCACAACCCGACCGGAAGCCTTGTGACCCGGTCGGAGTTCGAGGCGTTCATGGGGTTGCTGCCGGATCGCGTCCTGCTGGTGCTGGACGAGGCCTACATCGAATTCGTGCGCGACCCGACCGGGCCGGACAGCCTGGATTACGTCAAGGCCGGCCGGCCGGTGGTGGGGCTGCGGACGTTCTCCAAAGCCTATGGATTGGCGGGTCTGCGCATCGGCTACGGCCTGATGGCCGTCGAGGTGGCCGGGGTTTTGAACCGGGTGCGGCAGCCGTTCAACGTCAGCCTGCCGGCTCAGGCAGCTGCCGCGGCGGCCCTCGAGGACGCCGAATTCCTCGAAGAGACCCTGCGGGTGGTTCATCAGGGCGTGGACTATCTTCACGCAGCGCTCACCGAGCTGGGGCTCGAGTGCCGGCCCACCCAGTCGAACTTTCTCATGTTCCGGGTTCCCGGAGACGCGCGCCGCGTCTTCGAAGGGCTGCTCGACCGGGGGGTCATCGTCCGCCCGCTCGCCAGCTACGGCTACCCGGATCGCATCCGTGTGAACGCCGGGCTGCCGGAGGAAAACCGGCGATTCATCGAATCCCTGAGGCAGGTGCTTCGTCTGTAAGATCACCGGATACGGGATGCTCCATGCCGGATCGGACGAGAACACGCCGCTTCCCTGTTCATCTATCATCTCGGATCCCGCATCCGGCACCATGGGGGACCGAGATGATTGCGCGCCATTCACACCAACCCGGAGAGCCTCTCGGCATGCGGAAACTGCTCATCACCATCGACGGCCCCGCCGGAGCCGGGAAGACCACCGTGAGCCGGTGGTTGGCCGGTCGTCTGGGATACCGCTACATCGACACCGGCGCCCTTTACCGCGGCGTAGCGGTTGCGGCCCGCCGACGCACCATCGATCCGCAGGACGACGTCGCCTTGGGTCGGCTGCTGGAGGGGCTTGACCTGAATTTTCAGCCCCATGAGAGCGGACAGCGCCTGACCGCCGACGGCGAAGACATCACGGAGGCAATCCGCACCCCGGAGATCTCGATGCTGGCATCGACGGTTTCCGCCCGGCCGGTGGTGCGGGCCTATCTGCTCAAGATCCAGCGGGAGCTGGGACGGCAGAAGGGGGCGGTTTTCGAAGGTCGCGACATGGGGACGGTGGTGTTTCCCGGGGCCGAGGTGAAATTCTTTCTGAGCGCTTCCGAATCGACCCGGGCCCTGCGGCGCTTTGCCGAGATCCAAACCAAGACAGGCGCATCGCTGGAGGAGGTCGAGCGGGACATGCGGCGCCGGGACGAGCAGGACCGCACGCGGGCGCTGGCGCCCCTCACGCCGGCCGACGACGCCATCCGCATCGATTCCACCGATCTCAACATCGAACAGGTGGTCGAGCAGATGCTGGCACATGTGAAATTGGTTTTGAATCGGGAGTGAGGAAGGCCGGATCCCCCGCTACCGCGACCCCCCCCGATCCGTCTCTTGCTTTCCGGCAACCGCCGCGCATATTTTTCTGATGGTTTCTCACCGGTCGACTCTGACAGGCCACCGGTCGGCTCCCGCCCATTTTATCATTGCATTTTCCCGCCGATCTGCTAAATATATCCGGTTATCAGCGTATCCACGGGATCGCAATTTCAGGCCAAGGGGGAAATGGCGTGTATGGTCAACATCACAACCCAGTGAAGAAGACAAAACCACCCGCAAACTGCCGACGGACGCCGCCGAGGTGGGTGAGCCCGGCATGGAGTCCATGGAGGCCGCTGAGGCTTCCATGAACATGTACGAGGACACCTTCTCGCGTTTCAAGGAAGGCGAGGTGGTCACCGGGATTATCACAGCAATCGACAAAGACCTCGTGCTCGTGGATATCGGCTACAAAGCCGAAGGGCAGATCCGCATCAACGAATTTCGGGCGGAGGACGGCACCATCACCGCCACGGTCGGACAAAAAGTCGAGGTGATGGTCGAGTATTGGGACGACAGTGAGGAAGAGCGCGTCATTCTTTCCAAGGAGAAGGCCGCCAATATAAAGGTGTGGGACAACATCAAGAAATGCCACGACGAGGACGGCGCGATCCAGGGCACCATCACGAGCCGGGTCAAGGGCGGGTTCTCGGTGGACATCGGGGTCTTGGCATTTTTGCCCGGCTCCCAGGCGGACCTGCGCCCCATCCGCAACCTGGACGACATGGTCGGCAAGACCTTCGACTTCAAGATTCTCAAATACAACCGCAAGCGCAGCAACATCGTGCTGTCGCGGCGGGTGCTTCTGGAGAAGGAGCGTGAAAGCAAGCGTTCGGCCACCCTGTCCTCGATTCACGAGGGCAAAGTTTTGCAGGGCATTGTCAAGAACATCACCGAGTACGGTGTGTTCGTGGATCTGGGTGGGGTCGACGGCCTGCTGCACATCACGGACATGTCCTGGGGCCGAGTCAAACACCCCTCCGACCTGTTCAAGATCGGCGACCAGATCAACGTCAAGGTCCTCAACCTGGACCTCGAGAAAGAACGCGTTTCACTGGGCATGAAGCAGCTCGCGGCCGACCCATGGACCTTGGCGGTGCAGAAATACCCCGTCGGCTCCCGGGTCACCGGCCGGGTGGTCAGCCTGACCGACTACGGCGCCTTCGTGGAGCTGCAGGAAGGCATCGAGGGCCTGATCCACGTCTCCGAGATGTCCTGGACTCGCAAGGTCCGGCACCCCTCCAAGGTGGTCTCGGTGGGTGAAGAGGTGAGTGCGGCGGTGCTCGACATCAAGCCCGACGCCCGCCGGATTTCCCTCGGCATGAAACAGGTCGCACCCAACCCCTGGGATGTCATCGCCGAGAAATACCCCGTCGGGACCACGATCGAGGGCAAAATCAAGAACATCACCGACTTCGGGATTTTCATCGGCATCGACGAGGGGATCGACGGGCTGGTGCACATCTCCGACATCTCCTGGACCAAGCGCATCAAACACCCCTCCGAGCTCTTCAAGAAGGGCGACGTCGTTCAGGCCATCGTGCTGGACATTGAAAAGGACAACGAACGCTTTTCGCTCGGCATTAAGCAGCTGCTCGAGGACCCCTGGAAAAGCGTGGCTGCGCGTTACCGGGTGGGTGCCGAGATCACGGGCACCATTACCAACGTGACGGATTTCGGGATTTTCGTGGAGCTGGAAGAGGGCATCGAGGGCCTGGTACATGTGTCCGAGATCAGCAAGGAAAAGATCAAGACGCCCGTCGGCAAGTTCAACATCGGGGATCCCATCACGGCCAGGGTCATGACCATCAACAGCGACGAGCGCCGCATCGGCCTATCCATCAAGCGGCTCGAAGTGGAGCGCGAACAGGGCATCCTGAGCGATTACGTGAGCAGCATGGGCCAGTCACCCACCACCACTTTCGGTGAACTGCTGAGGGAAAACCTGCAGGAGAAGCTGAAGGAAGAATAGGAGCCGGACTTGTAAGTCGGCGCCTTTGACCGGTAATAATTCGCATCAATAACCCCGCTCCTTTTGAGCGGGGTTATTTTTTGCCGATTCCCGCTCTATTCCATCGGATATATTTCATTTTCTGCACGAATGTCCCCTGATGTCTTTTCGCCGGATTCGGCGCAGCGGGGAGTTGTGGGGGGACCAGGGGGCTTCCTGCGGCGGTTCGGGGTCTTCGACACCTTCACCACCGCGCTGTCAGCCCTGCGCCGCGATCCCTGGATTTCCCGCCTTCCCGGTCTCATGAGATTTTTTCTTGACAAATTTTGGGGAAACCTTTTATAACTACTTTACAGCTAAATTATAGTTACTTTGTAGCTTAATTTTGATTGCCCTTAAGATTCCATTCAACCTGGATCGTCTTTAAAATCATAATGAACTTAACAGGAAGCCGGAAGACCCCGGCAAGTCCTCCAAGGCCAAGGTCAGGCAATCCATAAGGGGAAAAAAATGAGGTACGCAGAGACGGGGTATAATTTGGAGATTGATCTGACCCGCGGAAACATCGAGCGGGTTGAAACCGATCCGCGAGACACCGAACTTTATCTGGGCGGGCTGGGCACCAACGCCAAGATATTGTGGGACCGGGTTCCCCCCGAAGTCGAACCCTTTTCTCCGGATAACCTTCTGATATTCAGCGCCGGTCTATTATGCGGTACCCCCGCCACGGGCTGCAATCGCACCATTGTCTCCACCATTTCGCCTCAGACGTTGCTGATGGCGTTTTCCATGATGGGGGGATTTTGGGCGCCCGAATTGAAGTATGCCGGATATGACAAGGTGATCTTTCGCGGCAAGTCCTCCGGCCTGGTTTACCTGTGGATCAACAACGACAAAGTGGAGCTGCGCGATGCCTCTCACCTGCGGGGCAAAGGCGCCGGCGAGACGGCGGAGCTGATCCGGCAGGAGTTGAAGGAGCCGAAAGCCCAGGTGGCCGCCATCGGCCTGGCCGGCGAGAACCGGGTCTTCTTCGCTTCCATCGAGCAGGGCCGATCGAGCGCGAGTCGCGGCGGCATCGGCGCCGTCATGGGGGACAAAGGGTTAAAGGCGATCGCCGTGCGCGGGACCAAGGACGTCAACGTCGCCCGGCCGGCGGAGTTCATGGAACTCTGCGGCGAGGTGCTGGAATATATCAAATTCCGGAATCAAAACCCCATCGAGGGGGTCATGCCCATACTCGCCGGGCTCGGGTCCCCGCAAGAGATGGCCGTGCATGACGAAAAGTGGCACACCGAAAATTTCATGTGGGGCAATTCCAGGACCCGCAGAAAAGATTTCTGGAACAAGGAGGTCGCAGAGAAGTGGACGGAAACATTGGAAAAGTTGCGGACCCGGTTGATCAGCTGCTACAACTGTCCGATGAAATGCGGTGCGACCATTTCCGCCCCGGGACTTCCAACCTACATGATGAAATGCTTCTCGAAACTCACGTACACCATGGCGGCCATGTCCGACCTGGATTTCGGTTTGAGGATCGCTCAACGGGCGACGGAGTATGGAGTGGATGGGTTTTCGGCCCCGCAGGTTATGGCCTTCGGCCTCGAGCTTTACGAGGCGGGCATTTTGACCGACCAGGACATGCCGGGATTGCCGGCCGATAACGAGGGGCGGTTTTACTGGCTGCTCGACAGAATCGTTCGGCGGGAAGGGATCGGAGATGTTCTGGCCAATGGCACCTATTGGGCCGCCCGGCAGATCGGCAAGGGCGCAGACGCCTATGCTCACAACAATATTAAAAAACATGAGCAGCTGCCGCTCAAGCTGTCCATGCTGAACCCCATTTATTTTCTCATGTACGCCACCGGCGAGAAGATCAACATCACCCAAATCGAAGGGCAGTTCCCGCAGGCGCCGTTTGCCACGCGAGAGGAGAGAGAGGGGTTTGTAAAGGATTGGTTCCAGGTCCCCGATGAAAAGTTCAAGCGCTATCTGTTGGATTGGGAACCCCGCGGGGAAAAATCGATGCCCTTCTACCCGACGGTTGAAATGTGCTGTGAGATCGTCGACTGGCAAGAGAAAATGCACTACATCGACGACGCCCTCGGAATGTGCTCCGGTTTGTCGTCATTTCCCCTGAAGCCTCCGTATCACATACACAATTACCCGAAATTCATCTCGGCCGGTGCCGGGGTCGACATGGATGAGGCCAGGCTGACGCAGGCCGCCAAAAGGTATCGAACGTTGGTCCGTGCGGTCAATATCCGCAGAGGCATGCGCAGAAAAGACGAGAAACCGCCGGAGAACCATTGGAAGAAAAGATTTCCCGAGCTTGAGAAGGAGCTCCTGGATACGTATTACACATTCAAGGGGTGGAACAACGATGGAATTCCCACCCAGGAGTCCTTGCACGAATTGGGCTTGGATTATGTGAGCGAAGACTTTGTCCGGCGGGGGATATTGACGGACAAGGTCGATGAAGCTCCTCAAGGAGCTTCGACGGGGCAATCGAAGAGATAAAATGAAAAGGTGGTAGCCGTCATGGGCGAGAAAAAAAAGAAAATTGTCAAAACGATAAAGGTCGATGTTGACAAATGCAACGGTTGCCGGGCCTGTGAGGTGGCCTGCTCCGCTTTTCACGCGACGCCCAAATACAGCAGCAACAACCCGGCCCGCTCCCGCATCCGGGTGATCCGCGAACCCCTCAAGGACATATACGTTCCCGTGTATGCGGGCGAGCACGCCAAGGCCGAATGCATGGGCCGCGACAAGTACACGATCGACGGCAAGGAGTACGACGAGTGTGCCTTCTGCCGCGCCTCCTGCCCGTCCCGGGATCTTTTCAAAGAACCCGACTCCGGCCTTCCCTTGAAGTGCGACATGTGCGAGAGCGACCCGGACCTGAAGCAGCCCCTGTGCGTGCAGTGGTGCATCACGGACGCTCTGGTCTACGAAGAGCGGGAAGAGGAGGTCGAAGACGAGGTGCGGGCCGAGGAGCTGGAAACCGGACTGGAGTCCCTGGTCGACAAACACGGACTGGACAAGATCATGGAAGCCGTTGCCCGCCTGTCGCTGTCCAAAAAGGGCTAACCCCAGGGGGAAAAAGAGGGTCATAATAGACCGTGGATAATCTATCCGACTACCAAGAGATCGTCGATGTCATCAAAGCGAACGGCGGGGAGGCTTTCAAGCGATGCTTCCAGTGCGGCTTGTGCGATGTGGTCTGCCCCTGGAACCGGTTCAGAACGTTCAGCATGCGCAAGATCGTCCGGGAAGCCTCTTTTGGTTTGACGGATATCGAAAGTGAAGACATTTGGCGCTGCACGACCTGCGGCCGATGCCCTCAGCAGTGCCCCCGGGACGTCAAACAGATCGAATCCGGGGTGGCCTTGCGCCGGATTGCCACGGAATACGGGGTGTTTCCCGCCACGGCGCGCCCGATCCGCGGCGTGCGCGGCAGCCTGATGGGCGAAGGCAACCCCTTGAACGAAGAACGCAGCAAACGGGCCGATTGGGCGGAAGGCCTCTCGGTCAAGACGTTCGCCGAGGGGATGGACATTTTGTATTTCCCCGGGTGCTACCTCAGCTACGACGCGCGGCTGAAAAAGGTCGCCAAAGCCACGGCCGATCTTCTCAACCGCGCCGGGGTCGATTTCGGCATTCTGGGCGTCAAAGAGAATTGCTGCGGCGAGAGCATCCGCAAGACGGGCGATGAGGAGGCCTTCAAGCGCCTGGCTCGTGAAAACATCAAGACGTTCATCGACCACGGCGTGAAGAAAATACTTGTTTCCTCGCCGCATTGCTACCACACCTTCAAAAATGAGTACCCCGAATTCAGGGTGAACTTCGAGGTGGTGCACATCGCCCAGTATCTATGCGAGCTGATCCGTGCGGGGAGGCTCGAACTCGGCAAGGAGTTCAAAAAGAAGGTGACCTATCACGACCCGTGCTACATGGGGCGGCACAACGGCATCTACGACGAACCGCGCGAAGTTCTGAAGAAGGTGCCTGGTTTGGAACTGATCGAGATGGCCGAGTCGCGCACGGACAGCCTTTGTTGCGGAGGGGGAGGGGGCCGGATCTGGATGGAAACCCCGCGCGGCGAGCGGTTCTCCGACCTCCGGTTGGAGCAAGCGATCGGTGTCGGGGCCGAGGTCCTGGTTACCTCCTGCCCCTATTGCATCGCTAATTTCGAGGATAGCCGTTTGACCACCGGTGTGGCCGACCAGATTGAGATTAAGGACATCACAGAGATCATACGGGATGTCATTTAGCGCCGATCCGGCGGTCCCGGCCGGCCCGGAACCGACCGCACTCAACATCCGATGAGGTGATGGAACGTGGAAACAGACCTGTTGCTGAAAGAAAAAATTCAAGAATTCTGCAAAAGCCTGGGCGGCAGCCGTTTCGGGGACGTCATGGTCCTCGGCGGGGGGATCAGCGGCATTCAAGCCTCGCTGGATCTGGCCACCGCCGGTTTCAAGGTGTACCTCGTCGACAAATCGCCGGCCATCGGCGGCCGCATGGCCCAGCTGGACAAGACCTTTCCCACCAATGACTGCTCGATGTGAATACTCTCGCCCAAACTGGTCGAGGTCGGCCGGCATCCCAACATAGAGATCCTGACGTTAACTGAAGTTGACCGTGTCGACGGGGAGGCGGGA
>Ga0209450_10000118_pt1 | contig 45606 bp, 38 predicted proteins | sample FrelakmetLWP11LW_FD_187149 | JGI IMG/M metagenome (GOLD analysis project Ga0209450, IMG submission 187149) | Freshwater lake sediment microbial communities from the University of Notre Dame, USA, for methane emissions studies - LWP11 LW (SPAdes)... | ecosystem: Environmental > Aquatic >...
CGTACTTATTACCCACTTTTTCAGATAAATCCGGATTTTATAATAATGATTGCATTGATAAAGTTAAATATTGTTTTTATATTACATTTAATCGCGGGGTGGAGCAGTTGGTAGCTCGTCGGGCTCATAACCCGAAGGTCGCAGGTTCAAGTCCTGCTCCCGCTACAAGAGAATTAACCCGTAGTGCAGTATTAACAGGCATTTACGGGTTTTTTTGTATATCTTTGTAAATAATCAAAAATTATAATCCCTTAATTTTCCAAGAAAATAGTTACCACTTTTGTTACCACAAATTTCCATTGTATCAGAGCTTTTTACATTGCACTAATTTAAAAGAAAGTTCTTCGATTCCTTCGCTTTATAATTTTTTTTTGTTCTTGTAATTATTATAAATTTTAAGCGGAAGTTCCAGAAAAATGGTTTTTATCGTGTACGGATAAAAAACAATAATTATTATCGGTATAATACCAACCGTAAAAGTTCTGAAATCTTTTATTCCGTTGCTTTGAATAACTTTGCTCAAGAACGATAAATATAATAAACCAATAATAAATGCTGAAATCTTTAAATACTTATAGATTTTATTTATTGTACAATTCGTCATATAATTACTGCAATATCATCCAAATGAGGATTTCTTTATATAGAAAAATTTGTATCTTAATAATTCGTAACTGTATCTGGTATTTCTTGACTTCATTTTAATCCGATTATTAATATATTTAACAAATTTGAAAAACCTGTTTAAAATATCGTTAGTTCTTTCATTATTTGTTATTCTCTATTTCCTAGTACCGCAGAAGAAGGTAGATTCACAGAATAATGATGATAAACGAATTTATACTGTGGTTATCGACGCAGGCCACGGCGGTAAAGACCCAGGGACTATAGGGAAATCAGGTGTGTATGAAAAGAATATTGTACTTCCGATAGCATTGAAAGTTAGAGAATTTCTCGAAAACGATTATACAGGCATCAGGGTAATTTTGACGAGGGACAGGGATGAGTTTATTGAAGTGAAAGGGCGTGGACAGATTGCAAACGAGGAGATGGGAAATTTATTTATCAGTATACACTGTAATGCAAAGAAAAATGAGGAAAATGACAAAAGCGGTTTCGAAATTTATCTTCTCGATGTAGCCAGGTATGATGAAGCGAGGAATATAACTTACGTCGAAAACAAGTTCTTCGGTAACGGCATCGGTTATGGAGCAGAAACAAACCCGCTGTTTTCAAGTTTGTATAATAGCGCATATACAATTTATTCAGGAAGATATTCGAAGATGCTTGAAACCGAATTAATCAGAAACACCAAACTGCAGAGCAGGGGAGTTTTTCAGGCAGGATTCTGGGTTTTGTTGGGAGCCAGCATGCCAACAGTTCTGGTTGAGTGCGGTTATCTTTCAAATGCTGCTGATGAGGAAATTCTTAAATCCGACAAAGGTCAGACCGATATAGCAAGGTCTATATATAAATCCATAAGATATTTTAAAATGGATTATGACTTTGAGAACAGTTTACTTGAATAAAACAAAAAAGCCGTCTCAAATCTGAAACGGCTTTTAAAAATCAACTTAATACTTTAATTACCTTAGCATCAAAATTCATCTCTCTGAAATCCGAAAGATCTATGTTAGCATCATTCAATTCCCTGTAATATCCAACGTAAACTTTAAAGTTGATTGAGTCTTTTGTAATTAATTCGACGAGGATAATGTCAGAATATTTTAAAGACTCGAGTTTACCAATTAGCTGTTGTGCTTCCTGTTCGGATTCAAATTCTTCGATTTCTATTGAATAACCAGTGAAAGTGTTAATCTTTGAGGTTAAATCAATGAAATTCAGTATGTTATCTGTTGAATTATCACCGGAATTTGAATTCAGGTTGCTGCTGTTATTATCAACTATAACTTTTACCTTTTTGAAAGTGCTCAAGACATTCATGAACTCATCATTTGACTGATTCTTGATACCCGGGACATTCTTAACGTCCTTTAATTCAACGAATACCTTTGATGTCTTGTTAATAGCATTTTCGAAAAGAGTTAGGATTGAATTGATCTCTGATTCATCAGAAGAGTTAACCGGCTCATATCGTTCAATTTTGACTTTAGCCAGTCCGCCCATTCCGATTTCCGATTTTGCTGCCTGTGAAAGGTCTATGATCCTGCCTTTTATAAAAGGACCCCTGTCATTAACCCTCACTATGGTATAGCGTCCATTCTCTAGATTCGTGACTTTCAACATTGTGTTGAAAGGTAAAGTTTTGTGTGCGCAAGTAAAATCATGCGTATCAAATCTTTCCCCATTCGCGGTTTTTCTGCCGTGAAAACCCGGGCCATACCATGAAGCAGTGCCAAATTCGGTATATTCAGAGAAACTTCCTGAAGTTTGAGCTGAAATTTCAGCATTTTTACTGCTAATTGGATTTATTAAGATTAATGCGAATAATAAAAACGCACTAAAGAGTTTAAACAAATTAACTTCTCCTGTTTATGTTTACTAAATTAAAAAAATCTTTCCACTTAATCTTTTTTTATCCGATTATAGCGTAAACTTATATGTTAAAGAACTTATTGTAACTTTTAAAAAACAGAGTTTTACCCCTAAATAAAGGTGGCAAGATATTCAAATTTGATTACATTGTCAAGTTAATCAGTTTATAAACTCAAGAAATCTCTATATTAAATTTAATCGCAGAATAAATCATTAATAAACAGATAATTATATAAATGATATTCAGAAAGTAAATTAACTATAAACAATGAAAAAAACAAATTTAAGATAGTGAGGTAACTATATATATAAAAAAATTGACTTTTAGCTTTTATATAACATATTGGTAAAACAATAGTATAAATTATAAAATTTAATAAAAATCGTGAAAAATCAACTTTCTGTTATTCTTCAGGCTTTAAAATAACCCCTAATTTTTTATGGGCATCGACGATAACCTGCACAGGTTTTTGTAGATGTATGTGCCTGACAAACCTGCCCGAGTGAGTATTTTTTTGCAACTTAAGCCAGTCCAGGTTAAGAAATGAGTGTTTAGAGTTATCCTTAACAGTAAAATAGCTTATTGAGAATGAAGTAAGGTTCTGGAAAAAGTGAGAACCCTGTGAAGGTTCAACTTTAAGGTCTATCATATCGGCTTCAACGATTGCTTTTGCCCCTGAAATCTGAGTCCAGTTTACCGGGATACCCAGCCAGGGGTCTAATGTACCCCATCGTCCGAATCCAACAAGCAAGTAATGTCTGCCTTTTCCAACAAGTTCAGAGTTAAAATGTCCAACTTCCTGCGAAATTTCAAGTGTTTTGCTTCTGTCAAAAGTCTCATAATCGACATAAACTATATCGCAGATGTCGTCTATGATACCGTATCCAAGAACTTCATCGGATTTGCACAAAATCTGCGTTTTTGAATAATTATGAATATTGATATTTTCTGTATCTTCGTTTACTACAAGCGGACGCATCTGCAATACACCGAATTCCTTTATCTTTCCTTTTAAATTAACTGCAAATTCAATTTCAACCGGGGACCCCATACCTTTACTGCCTAATGCAAGTAAGGAATCAATAATAGCAGGCAGTGGAAAGGTTTTATATTTTAATATCGGTGCAAATGTGACCATTCTGATACCTTCCCTTGAAATACCATCATAAATCATATCGTTTTGATGTGAATAAGTCGATCCCAACAAATCGAGAGTACCGTCTTTCTCTGCATCTGTAAGCGGATATTTTTTTGTGAATTCGTCCTGAAGGAATTCCCGTTCTTTTATATCCTCAGGTTCAGTTTCCAGGTCAAGAGCAAAGAAATTCAGCTGGTTGTTCTGAAAAAATGACTTGGTTGAATAGAACTGTATCAAATGTTCCGGATATTTGGGTGAAAATTTGATTGAATTGCCGCCGTCAACTATTGTTTTTCCAAGTCCAAGTGCTACTGATACAATACCGTCATTTGTTTTCTGCGGATAAACTGGATAGAAATTATATGTTTTAGCAACCCCGGATATGTCAGGATAAAACCTGCTGCCGTACTGCGAACCGACGATTTTTTGAATGATGACTGCCATCTTTTCCTCTTCAATACGATGGCTTGTCATATTAAAATATTGTTTTGAATTTTTGTAAAAAGTTGATGCAAAGACAAGTTTGATTGTATTTAAAAGACTATCCAGCCGTTCCAAAATATTAGGTTCGTTGTTAGGAATCATATAAGTATCATAAACTCCCGCAAACGGGTGATATTGTGAATCCTCAAGAAGGCTTGATGACCTGACGCTTAATGGTTCGCGAATCAGTTCAAGGAATTCCCTGAGAGATTTGATGATTTCTTCCGGAAAGATTTTCGCTTTAAGGAACTTCTTTCTCAGTTCGTAATCATTCTCCACTTTGAATGCAAATGCTCTTAGATTATTTAAATCAAGGAACATGTCAAATACATCAGTGCCTATTACAACCCCGGGCGGAACATCTATGACAACATCCTTAAATTTATCGCCTATTCCGTAGTTATTTATAAGGTAATTCAGGAAACTCAGGCCTCTTGCTTTACCTCCAAGCGAACCGCCGCCTATCCGTGCAAATGAATATGACTGGTCAAATGTTTCCTGATTGAAATCCTGAACAGCACCTTTCTGAATACTCTTCCTGTAATTCTTCAGTTCATATAAAACATGATCTCTGATTTTTTCTGCTGTTTCGAATTCGGTCACTTTATGAGGGCGCAACTTGTCTGCAAGCCAGAACTCAGTTCTTGCTTTAAGCCAGTTTGAGAAGTGGTTTTTTTCTCCGTGAAATTTTATTGAACTTGCGGGTACGGTTTTAAGAAGTTCCTCGAAAGAAATCAGATTATCAGCCCTGCCTATTTCTTTGTTATCAGGTGTCCTGAATACAAAATCACCAAAACCGAAATTATTCAGCATAAATTTCTTCAGTTCTGCTTTTATAGTAGGCGAGTCTTTTTCAATGAAGCTGACTCCGATTTTATCAGCATCATTCTTATTGCTTTTATCGGATGACTGGAGGAGTATCGGCACATCAGAGAATTTCTTCCTGACTTCTTTTGCGAATTTGATTCCTGCCTTTTTATCCGGCTTGCCGTCTTTTGGAAATTCAACATCGGAAATAACCCCTAGAATATTCTCGCTGAATTTTTCGAAATACTCTATTGCTTCGTTATAGTTTGTGCAAAGAAGTATTTTTGGCCTTGCTCTCATGCGAAGGAACCTGTGCGAAATGTTGATTCCTTCGGAAATCAGCACCTTGGACTGTTTTATAACTTGCGTGTACAATGTAGGCAAAAAAGATGAATATCTTCCAATGTTATCTTCTATCACAATTATTGACTGAACTCCTAGAATCTGAGTATCACGTTCGACATTAATTTTATCTTCGAGATATTTAATTATTCCTATTAAAAGTCTAAAATCCCCGTTCCAGATGAATACACTGTCGAAAACCGAAATATCTTTCTTTATTATAAGTGTATGCAGTTCACGGCTGTCAAAAGAGAGCATAACGATAGGTAGGCCCGGGTGCGATTTCTTCAAATGTTCTGCAAATCTGACCGGAGTTGAATCTTCAATATGAAGAGTTGTTATTACAAGGTCGATGTTGCGTCTGCTTTTAAGAACTTTGTTTGCATCTTTTACGCTGGATACTCTTATGATTTCAGGGGATTGGCTCAGTTCTAGGTTTTGGTATTCATTACGAATCATTTCATACAGCCGTCCATCTTCTTCGAAAATATAAAGGTCATAAATACTTGAGACCATAAGGATTACTTTTATCTGAAACTGCATCAGGTCTTGGAATCTCTGAAATTTATGGCTATAACCCTGTTCTAAATTTTTTGAACTGCGTTCTTCGGATTTTTGATTGTAAAGAATATCCATTTATGTTATAATTTATATAAAATAAATTAATTATTTGCGGAAACAAAAGAACTGATAATCGGTAAAAAAAACGTTAAATGCACTAAGGGGTAAAACCGAATACAGAGCAATTAATATATTATAAGAAAGAAATTTATGGAAATATAAAAAGCCGTCCATTAGGACGGCTTAAATTATTGACATCGTGGTTATTATACTAATCCCTGGTCTATCATAGTATCGGCAACTTTAAGGAAGCCAGCGATATTTGCACCGTTAACATAGTTTCCGGGAGTTCCGTATGCTTCTGCTGTTTCGTAAGCAGCTTTATGAATACTCTTCATGATGTTTTGAAGTCTCTGATCAACCTCTTCTCTTGACCATGAAAGTCTCAGCGAATTCTGCGACATTTCAAGGCCTGAAGTTGCAACTCCGCCTGCATTTGCAGCCTTGCCTGGTCCGTAAAGAATTTTATTGTCAAGGAAAATATTAACACCATCAATTGTTGTCGGCATGTTTGCGCCTTCAGATACAACATAAACTCCATTCTTGATAAGGTTCTGAGCATCTTTGCCGTTTATTTCATTCTGTGTTGCTGACGGAAATGCGCAGTCTGCCTTGTTGTTCCAGAGCGGATTGTAATCAAGCTTCGGGTCTATGGGAGTATAGGCAGCAGTTTTGAATTTATCGGCATATTCTTTTACCCTTCCTCTCTTAACGTTCTTGAGATCCATTAAGAATTTCAGTTTTTCTCTGTCGAATCCTTTTTCGTCAAAAATATAACCTGCTGAATCAGAACATGTCAAAGGTTTAGCGCCAAGGTCAAGAAGTTTTTCTATAGCATATTGTGCAACATTACCGCTTCCTGATACAATGCATTTCTTTCCTTCGAGTGTTTGTTTTTTTGTTGCAAGCATTTCAGCCGCGAAATAAACTGCACCGTAACCCGTAGCTTCAGGCCTTATCAGCGAACCGCCCCAGTTGAGGCCTTTTCCAGTTAGTACACCGACAAATTCATTGCGTAATTTTTTATACTGCCCAAAGAGAAAACCAATTTCCCTTCCTCCTACACCGATATCTCCTGCGGGTACGTCAGTGTTTGCTCCGATATGCCTGAAGAGTTCGCTCATAAATGATTGGCAGAATCTCATGACTTCATTATCGCTCTTTCCTTTTGGATCGAAGTCAGAACCGCCTTTACCGCCGCCCATCGGAAGTGTTGTAAGTGAATTTTTGAACACCTGTTCGAAAGCAAGAAACTTAAGAATACCAAGATTAACTGAAGGGTGGAACCTTAATCCGCCCTTGTAGGGTCCGATAGCACTGTTCATTTCAATTCTGAAACCGCGGTTGACTTGAACGTTTCCCTGGTCGTCCATCCAGGGAACCCTGAACATAATCACTCTTTCAGGTTCGATAACTCTTTCAACAACTTTGTGTTTAATGTAATCCGGCCTTTTTTGCAGTACGAGCTCCAGTGATTCAACCACTTCGGTTACTGCTTGAATGAATTCAGGTTGTCCTGCATCTTTTTGTTTCACCTTTGCAATAATTTCCTGAGCTAATGACATAGAAATTTCCTTTCTTTTAGAAATTATAAAAGTTTATAAATGTAATGATAAGATAATTTTCAGTATTGATTTGCCCGGGGTACAAATTTAAATATATAATTGTAAATGCTTATAAAATTAGCAAGACTTTTTACGTTAAACAATACAAATATTTGTCGGTTTTTACAATTTTTTATACTTAATCCTGATTAGTTTTTAAACCGTCTTGTATATTTGTTTTACTGAAATATCATTTTTTGACTTTTTTAGTACCTGTTTATGTGAATATATTAACAATATGTGCACAAAAAATATGATATGCATATTGTTTTTATTATTTACTTTCAGAGAATTGAATTCTCAGAATATTTTTCAGTATCAGAATCCTCCCTTAAGGCCGGAACCTGTATTCGCTATCAATGTACTGAACGGAAATTTGTTTCTTGGAGGAGCATACGGACTCCTTTTGAAATCTGGAAACGGAGGCCAGAACTGGTCAGAAATTAATCTAAATATAAAATCTGAAATTAGATTTATTATTTTATCCGGAACAAGCACGGCTTTATTATATACAAATGATAGTTGCCTTTATCGAACAATAAACGGAGGATTAAACTGGGCACAAATAATGAAATTCAGTTTTTCAATTAATGATATAGCATTTCAGAATAATAACCTGGTTTATATAAGTGCCTATAACCGATTAGGAAAATCAGTGAACGGGGGATTAAACTGGATATATTATATTCCCGATTCAACTGCGGTTAATAATTATTTGGCATATTACTTTGTTGACAATGTCTCTGGATTTCTGTCTGCGATAGATGATAATACAAATTACGGAATGATATTTAAGACAACTAATTCAGGTAGCACATGGAATAAATACAATACAACGGTTGATAATTTTATTATTCAGAGATTATATTTTGTGAATTCATTGACGGGATGGGCTGCTGGAGAAAGGTTCGGGAATTTATATTTAATAAAAACTACAAACAGCGGAATAAACTGGTTAGAACAGATTACAGGCCAATATGAAGCATCAGTTAACGGTTTGTATTTCAAGAATCCAAATGAAGGTTATATAGTAACGAACCGTAATATTGTCAGAACAACAAACGGAGGGCTGAACTGGTCCGAATATATTCAGGATTACGGGATATCTTCTTCTTATTTCTCAAATGATTCGATAATTCATTTTTCCGATATGCACGGAAGATTAATTAAAGTTAATGGTCTGAACCAGCCCGATACGATTATTGGTAAAAGTAATTTCCGCTTGGATAATATTTTTCCCGCTTCAGTGAATAATATCTGGGTTTCGGGCGGATATAAAAACTTTAAGTCAACTAATGGTGGTATATCTTGGTCGTTTGATATTAATTCGACAGTTTCGCTGATAAAACAGAATTATTTTGTAAATGCAAATACCGGATTCGCGCTGGCTGGAAGAGGAAAAATACTGGCAACATCTGATTTCGGGAACAACTGGCAGTTATTATATGATTCTAATGAAGAGTTTACAAAATTGTTTTTTATAAATGCCAATACCGGATGGGTTTCCGGTAATGGAAAAATTATGAAAACTTTAAACGGAGGATTAAACTGGTCTGTAAATTCATTAAAGGGTGATATAATGAAAATGTGGTTCACTGATTCGTTCCTGGGATATTCAATAATGAACGACAGTATTCAGAAAACTATAGACGGCGGTACAAACTGGAATAACCAGAACAACAGTCGAATAATAGATTTTTCTTTTATAAACGCGAATACCGGATGGAGTTTGAATTTTACTGACAACACAATAGAAATTAAAAAAACAATTAATGGTGGAATAAATTACAACACATTGGGCAACTTATCCGGTCATTTTAACAAAATACAGTTCATTGATTATCTTACAGGCTATCTATCTGATTCACGTTCTATTAGACGTACAACTGACGGAGGAATAACTTGGAAAAAAGCAGTTTATCCCATATCAGAATATCTGAATGTGAATGACTTTATATTCGTAAATTCCAATACTGGTTGGTTTTGCGGAGACAACAGTCTGATTTTACAAACTTTGACAGGGACATCAATTAACATAAATAAATTATCATCACCAGTAGTCCGTGAACGGATATCACTTATAAATTATCCTAATCCTTTCAATAATCAAACAACAATAAATTATATTCTCCCTACAGGAGGTAAAGTCGCTCTAAAAATTTATAATATTTGCGGGGATGAAGTATTCAAATTCAGTAGTAAATTTCAGTTTCAGGGGAAACACGAAATAAAGTTTGAAGGTATAGAATTGGCTAGCGGTATTTACTTTATTAAACTTGAACTTCAAGAATATACAGTCACGGAAAGAATGGTTATTATAAAGTAAGGGTTGTTTTTTTCATATCAATTTAGTACCGATTATGAATATTGATTATTAAACTAAATAATGATATTTTTATTGTTAAATCGAAGATAGCTCAATGGTGGAGCATTCGGCTGTTAACCGAAGGGTTGCGGGTTCGAGTCCCGCTCTTCGAGCAATCCCCGCATTCGCGGGGTTTTTTATTAAGCATCTATCTTTTAATATTACTTGATTTAGCTTATTTTCGTTTAATGCACGCATAATTGAAGATGCAATTATATAAAGATATTGAGGAAGAACAGCCTTTAACTGTTTCCGAACTTAATGATTACGTGAAAGAAATTCTAGAGAGCAATTTCAGAAGTGTTTATGTCGTCGGCGAGATTTCTGGATTCAAAAGGTCGTATCCTTCGGGGCATTCATATTTCGTGATTAAAGATGAAGCTTCACAGATTTCATGTAATTTATGGAGTTTCAGGTATAATCAGATTAAATGCAAACCTGAAGACGGAAAAAAAGTACTTATCAGAGGAAGTATCCGACTTTACAAACTTAGGGGAACATTTTCCATAGATGTTGCAACTATTGAAGAATTTGGTTTAGGCGATTTTCAGTTAAAATTTGAAGAGCTTAAGAAGAAACTTTCATCGGAAGGACTTTTTGATGGAAAATATAAAAAAGAATTGCCAGAATTTCCTGAAAGAATTGCTATAATCACATCAGAAACAGGAGCGGTTATTGAGGATTTTAAAAAAGTTGCAGCAAAGAGATACCCCTCCGTAAAACTTTTTTTGTACCCGGTACTTGTTCAGGGCAAAGATTCTGTTGAATCTGTTTGCTCCGCTTTGAAAAATGCGAACCGCTCGCGAGATGATTATGATATAATTGTTTTAGCAAGAGGAGGAGGGGCGATAGAAGATCTTTGGACATTTAATGAAGAATCAGTAGCAAGAGCAATATTTAAATCTAAAATTCCCGTCGTTAGTGCTATAGGGCATGAGATTGATTTTACAATCTCTGATTTTGTTGCGGATTTAAGGGCACCAACACCCTCAGCAGCAGCAGAAATGATTCTACCTGACAGGGCAGAGTTGCTCAGAAACCTTGAATTGACAGGTGTTACACTCCGCAATTATATCGAAATCAGACTGAAGTATTTATCGGAAACATTGAATAATGTAGATAAAAGTTATTCTTTTAATAAACCAAAAGATATTATCAGGGAATTTTCTTTGCGTATAGATGAAATCGGAGATGAAATATTCGGTATTATTATAAACAGAATCAAATATGTAAATGAAAACCTTGAAAATACAAGGAAGCATCTTGTAATCAGTTTCAGGTCTCAAAGTGAAAAAATACGAATTTACAAAGGAAACTTCAGAGAGTTTGATTTAAGGCTGAATCACCTTATGAAAGAGAGAATTAAACAAATTCACTCTGTTATCAATCAGAGGAAAAAACTCCTTGAAAACCTTAATCCGAACACAATACTTAAAAGAGGATTTACTTATATTACGAAAAATGATAAAATCGTAAGCAAAAAGGCAAATACGGAAATAAATGATTATATTAAGATACACTTTTCCGACGGCGAAGTAGGGTCTAAAATTCATGACTATAATTAAATTTTATTAATATTATTTTTGTTTTGAATATTTATGCAGAAGAGAAAGACAAATAACGAGACATTTGAGGCTGCTTACAGGAAGTTGGAGAAAATTCTAGCAGAACTTGAAAATAATATCGAAGAGAAATCTCTTGATGATATAGTAAAAAATTACCAGGAAGGGTTGAGTTTGCTGAAAATTTGCAGGGAAAAACTTAGTGATGCCGAACTAAAAATTGAAAAAATTAAAAATGAAACATAATGTCTTTAAAGAACTTTGAAATAAAACAAACAAAATTTCTGAAAGATATTGAGTATCCCGACGACCTGAAGAAACTTAACCTTACTGACCTAAGGATTCTTGCAGACGAGATAAGGGATTATTTGATTGATACAATATCCAAAATAGGCGGTCATCTCGGAGCATCGCTTGGAGTTGTAGAATTAACTGTTGCACTGCATTACGTTTTCGATACACCGAAAGATAAACTTATTTGGGATGTGGGTCATCAGGGGTATATACATAAAATCCTGACAGGAAGAAAAAGCTTGCTTCCGAAAATAAGGCAAAAAGGCGGAATAAGCGGATTCCTGAAAAGATCCGAAAGCGATTATGACGCATTTGGAGCAGGTCATGCAACAACCTCATTATCAGCTGCTCTTGGTATAGCAGCCGCGAGGGATTTTCAGAAAAAGAACTTCAAAGTTGTTTCAATTATCGGCGACGGTTCCATGACAGGCGGCATGGCTTACGAAGCAATGAATAACATAGGGCTGCTAAAAAAAGATATTGTTGTTGTCCTGAATGATAACAGAATGTCTATTGCACCGAATGTGTGGTCAATACAGAATTATTTTGTTGACCTTATGCTGAATGAATCGTACAATAAATTAAGAAATAAGATATGGAATTTAACAGGAAAAGTAGATAAAAAGCACAGCGACAGGCTTAGAGTGCTTGCAGGAAGGATTGAGGGAAGCCTTAAAGGGGTTTTGACTCCCGGTATGCTGTTTGAAGCGCTCGGATTCAGGTATTTTGGACCGATAAACGGACATAATGTTGTTAATCTCATAAAAACATTTGAAGAAATAAAGGAATTCAAAGGCCCGATACTCGTACATGTATTTACAGAAAAAGGCAAAGGCCCTTCTTATGCGTCTGATCATTACCAGAAATTACATGCTTTGAACCCATTTGATAAAACAACAGGAATAGAACTGAAAAAATCTTCGGTTCCCGCATATACGAAAATATTCGGACAGGCACTGGTTGAACTTGCAAAGAAAGACGAAAAGATAATTGCTGTTACTGCTGCGATGCCTGACGGTACAGGACTTAATTACATGCAGGAAGAAATACCCGAAAGGTATTTTGACGTCGGAATAGCAGAACAGCATGCAGTCACTTTCTGTGCTGGAATGGCTACGGAAGGATACACTCCGGTTGCCGCCATTTATTCGACATTTCTACAGAGAGCTTTTGACCAGATAATACATGATGTAGCTATACAAAAGCTTAATGTAGTATTTGTTCTTGACAGAGGCGGGCTTGTAGGAGCAGACGGACCTACACATCATGGTTCTTTTGATTTATCTTACCTGAGATTAATCCCTAATATGGTAATTATGTCGCCTAAAGACGAAAATGAACTCAGAAATATGCTGTATACATGTACATTGTATAAAAAAGGCCCGATAGCTTTGAGATATCCAAGAGGAAATGCTTTAGGAGTGGAAATCGGCGAATTTACAAAACTCGAAATAGGAAAAGGAGAAGTTGTCAGGGAAGGTTCTGAACTTGCAATTCTAGCTATAGGAAATATGGTTAATAATTCTTTGAAAACAGCAGAAAAATTAAGCAGAAAGAACATTAATATAGAAATTATAAATATGAGATTTATAAAGCCATTAGATACCGATCTTTTAAGAAAAACATTTGATAAATTCTCTAAGATTATTACTGTTGAGGATAATTCAATAATTGGAGGGTTCGGAAGCGGAGTATGTGAATTTGCAGAGCAATATGGATATAAAAATGATATCCTTATACACGGACTACCAGATAAATTTATAGAACACGGAAAACCTGAAGAATTACACGCCGAACTCAGGCTTGATCATGAAGGTTTAGCTCTGGTTGTCGAAGAATTTTTAGCACGGGAGAAAATTTCTAAATAGATGTTCGAGAACCTTATTATAAATAACGCACCGGACCAAAAGGTTTCAAAAACGTTTAATCGAACTGAAAACGAAAAGAAGGTTTATATTGAAACTTATGGTTGTCAGATGAATTTTTCAGATACAGAAATCATTCTGAGCGTTATGAGCAATTTCGGTTATAATGAAGTTGAAGATATAAATGATGCAGATGTAGTTTTTCTTAACACCTGTTCGATAAGAGAAAATGCCGAGAAAAGGATTTACAGCAGGTTAAGACACTTGAATAAATTCAAAAAGCACAATCCAAATAAGATAATTGGAATTCTTGGTTGCATGGCAGAGAGATTAAGGGAAGATCTAATTAAAAATGAAAAGATTGTAGACATAATAGTAGGACCTGATGAATACAGGAAGATACCGCACATGATTGAAAACCTTATTGAAACAGGGGAAAAGGGAATAGCAGTTAAATTATCAAAAGCTGAGACTTATGATGATATTCTCCCTGTCAGGAAAGAAGGTATAACAGCATGGATATCGGTTATGCGCGGATGTGATAAGTTCTGTACTTTCTGCGTCGTTCCGTTCACTCGAGGGAGGGAACGCAGCCGTAAAGTCGAAAGTATTACTGAAGAGGCAAAACACCTGTTTGACGAAAATATCAAAGAAATAACATTACTTGGGCAAAATGTTAATTCATTCAACGATAATGGAAAAGATTTTGCTGATTTACTCAGAATTGTTGCCAGAACAGTTCCAAAAATGAGAATAAGATACATGACGTCGCATCCATATGATTGTTCTGTAAAATTGCTGGAAACTATGGCAGAAAATGATAATATATGTAAATATATTCATCTTCCGGTTCAGTCGGGTTCTGAACGTATATTGAAATTGATGAACAGACTGTACTCAATAGAACAATACATGCATGTTCTTGAATATGCAAGAAAAATAATGCCCGATATAGGATTATCAACCGATATAATAGCGGGATTCCCGACTGAAAAAAAAGAAGATCATCAAATGACAATGGAACTGATGAGAAATGTCGGTTATGATGGAGCATACATGTTTGCATATTCGCCGCGAGAAAATACGAAAGCATACAGGATGGAAGATGATATTCCGCTGGATATGAAGCATATAAGGCTGGGAGAGATAATAGAACTCCAAAGGGAAATATCATCTGCCAGAAACAAAAAAATGACTGGCAAAACAGTCGAAATATTAGTTGAGGGCATTAGTAAAAAATCATCAGATTTTATGATGGGTAGAACTGACTGCAATAAATCAGTTATAGTCCCGAAAAGTAACTTAAAGGCGGGTGATTTCACTCGTGTTAAAATCATGAAATCAAATTCGGCAACATTATTCACTTAAAAAAATGCTTGATAACATACTTTATATTTTTGTCTTAAGCCTTGGAATATTTCTGAGGTTATTTCCACTTAAAGCCGTACAAAGAGCCGGAAGACATACCGGAATGTTTTTTTTTATCTATTGCCCTATAGAAAAAAAATTGCACTATCAAATCTAACTATTTGCTTTCCCGATAAAAATGACGAGTGGAGACTTAATGTAATCAAGGGAATGTATGAGAATCTTGGCATCACCCTGTTTGAGATTCTTTATTTCCCCAAATTAAACCGTGAAACTATTGAAAAGTACATTTCCTTTACAAATGCTGATTTGGTCTTTAAGGCGATGAAAAAAGGTAAAGGAATATTTTTCATAAGCGGGCATATTTCAAACTGGGAACTTACAGCATATGCATATTCAAAGGCATTCATGAGCCGTCTAAATATTATAGCCAAGTCACAGACTAACAAAGGTATTAATAGAAAAATTAATAAGTACAGAGAACTTTGCGGCAACGCCATAATAGAAATTGGCAGTTCGTTAAGGCATATTTATGAATTAATAAAGAAGAATGAAATTGTATGTTTCCTGATGGACCAGTCTGCAAATCCGGATTATTCTGTTTATTCTGATTTCTTCGGAGTAAAAGTATCAACATTTTCCGGCCCATCAAAAATTGCACTTAAAAACAATACCGAGATGTTGTTTGCCTACGGTTACAGGACTAGTTCATTCAAATATAATATTGTTTGGGAAAAAATCGATCATTCCGATTTAACAGGGGGTCCTAATGAGAATAATATTCAAATTCTTACAGACAGAATAAATAAATCACTCGAGAAAGTTATAAGAGAACATCCCGAACAGTGGTTATGGATTCACAGAAGATTCAAGCACATAGCTAAATAAAATGAAAATCCTCATAATACAAACTGCATTTTACGGTGATTTAATTCTTACACTGCCGATGGTTCAGGTAATCAAGAAAACACACCCGGATTATAAAGTTGACTATATATGCATACCTAAAACATCTGATATTCTGAAAAACAACATTAACGTAAATGAGGTTATCATATATGACAAAAATGGAGTTGACAAAGGTTTTTCAGGTTTCATGAAATTAAAAAATAAAATTAAAGGTAATAAATATGATGTGATTATATGTGTGCAAAGATTTCTGCGAACAACTTTATTGTCATACCTAGGCGGTCCGGAACTGACTATAGGGTTTGACAATGCATTCTTATCAGGTCTTTACGATAAGAAAGTGAATTATCAGACCAAACACGAGATATTACGGAATCTTGATCTTCTTAAGCCAATAGGTATAGAAATAAATGAAATAATAAGACCGGAATTATTTCCTGGTGAATCAGACATACATGAAGTCGATAGAATATTTTCAGGTTTGAATCTTAAAAAAGATCAGAAAGTAATATGTGTTGCACCGGGTTCTGTATGGTTTACAAAGAGATTCCCTGCAGTTAAATACGCAGCATTGTTTGATAAACTTGACAATCAAGATTACTTAATACTGCTGATAGGGGATAAAAATGATTTAAGGGATTGTGAGCAGATCCAGTCTATGTCAACAAATAATAATATTTATAATTACGCTGGTAAATTAACGATTATGCAGTCAGCCGAACTTATAAAACGAAGTTCACTTCTTCTGACAAATGACTCTGCGCCGCTGCACATAGCAAATTCTGTATCGACCGATGTTATCGCATTTTTCGGATCAACAATCAGGGAATTCGGTTTTTATCCTTACGGAAAACATGATTTTGTATTCGAAGTTGACGGTTTAGAATGCCGCCCATGCACTAATCACGGTAAAGATTACTGCAAAATAAAGATATTAGACTGCATGAACAAAATAAGCGAGAAAATTATTTCAGAAAAGATTACAGAAATGCTCAGTTAGAAAATAATCTATTTCGTTATATTCTCCAATATCCTCATTACGAATTTTCCTAGCATGTCAAACTCAAGATTGACCTTATCGCCGGGTCTCAGGTATTTGAAATTGGTTACTTTAAAAGTATGCGGAATAATGGCAGTTTTTATAACAGTATAATTTCCCGTTTCCTTAAATATTTCTGCAATAGTCAAGCTTATGCCATTAATAGAAATTGAACCGACGTAAATTATATTTTTTCTGAATTCTGAAGAAAATTTAAAGAAAAATTCCCAGCTATCCTTAAGCTTTTTGATTTTATATACTTCAGCAGTTGTATCTACATGTCCTTGAACAATGTGTCCGTCAAGACTAGCGCTTAATTTCATAGGTTTCTCTAAGTTAACAAAACTACCTGATTTTAATTCTCCCAAATTAGTTTTTAAGAGAGATTCTTTTACAGTTGTAAATTCAAATCCGGTATTCACTAATTTTGTAATCGTCATGCATGCACCGTTTATAGCTATACTATCTCCTGTTTTCCTGTCGCATAAATAATTTCTCACTGAAGGATTAATGTGAAAGTGTATACTGTCACCTTTTTTCGTAATTTTAATTACTTTTCCCGTTGAAGTAACTATTCCTGTAAACATTGTCTGTATTTTTGTAATTAATAATAATGTCGTTTCCTGAACTGAAAAAATCATGTAATATCAGGTCATTTCTATGGTTTATTGAATTAATTTGGAAATCAGCAAAAGGAGAAACGCCTTTCCCGAATATTTTAGGTGCAATCATAACGTATATTTCCTCAAAAAGTTTTTGTTTAAAAAACTGAGAAAGAGTATACGAACCACCTTCGACTAAAATGCTGTTTATACCCTCCTTGTACAAATCCTTCAATATTGCTTTGAGGTTCAGGTTTCCTTTAATTGATTTAACTTGTTTAATTTTTACATTCTCCGTATGGAATTTTTCCCGGATTTTCTTAACGGAATAAATATAAATTGATCTGTCAGGGATAGCGAACAATCTTGCTTTGTAATTTACCAAAGACTTTGTAGAAAGAATAATTACATCAGGATTATTTTTGTAATTAGTTAATCTGCAGTCAATTACCGGATTATCCTTTTTTAACGTATTACTGCCTATTAGGACAGCATCATTAAAAGTTCGGATATTATGAGCTATCTTCCTTGTATTTATATTAGTTATCCATTTTGACTTATAGTTTTTTAAAGCTATATGGCCATCGATACTCTGGGCAAATTTCAAAGTTATGTAAGGTCTTTTAAATTTGCTTGCGAAGAAAAATGCTTTATTTATCTCTTTACAGTCTGTTTCCAGAATACCAGAAATTACTTCTATACCTGTGTTTTTTAGCTTCCGAATACCTTTTCCATTTACCAGTGGGTTAATGTCTTTAGTGCCGATATATACTTTGTTGATACCTTCTTTGATTATCAGGTCAACACAAGGCGGTGTTTGTCCTGTATGAGAACAAGGTTCAAGATTAACATATAAGCTTGCTCCTTTCAGAGATTTACTATGTTTTTTTGATTCTTTTATTGCATTAACCTCAGCGTGTGCCTCTCCGTATTTCTGATGGTATCCTTTACCTATTATTCTGTTTCCTTTTACAATAATACATCCTACAAGGGGATTTGGTGAAGCATTACCAATTCCTTTTACCGCCAGGTTTATACAGTCATACATTATTTTTTCGTGGTTAATCATTTTTCCAGATATTTTTTAACCTGTTTAGAATCCCGTCACTGGAATTTCTATAATAAATATATGTTGGGTTATTGATTTTTCTGATTTTATATTTTCCCGATATCCGTTGAATAAACTCGGAATCGTATGAATATACTTCAACGAACTTTTCTTTGAAAACTTCTTTTTTCCCGAAAAATGTTGCACCGATGATGCAATCATTTACATGAATTAATTTTCCGGGATTTTGCGCATCTGGAATCCAGAAATCAGCTTCTTCTCCGATTAAAAGAGAATCACTGTGAATTAAATCAACTTCAGGATTATAATTCATATAATTAATTCTCGACTCAAGATGGTTGCTTTTATACTCATCATCAGAATCCAGGAAAGTAATATATCTACCTTCTGCGATATTAATTCCTTTATTTAGAGATGCAACTGTTCCTGAATTTGAATGAAAGTAATATTTTATCCTGTAATCATATTTTAAATAATGAATAATTTTGCCGTGAAAATCATCAGTGCTTCCGTCATTTATTATTATTATTTCATAATCTGTAAAAGACTGGTTAATGATTGAATTTAGGGCCCGGGTAAAAATATCAGCCCTGTTAAAAACCGTTAATATTATACTGATTTGCGGCGTGAAATTTCTGATAGTACTCATAAGTTTATGAAAACTGAATAACCTGTTTTTAGCCACGTTTTGGGATCTATTGGTTCGAAATCTTTTCTGATTTCGAAATGAAACATTTGCTCTTCCGATGTGTTTGAAGTGTATGCTATAATTTCACCTGCGCCTACACTACTGCCTTTTTTTACAATTATATCATTTACCAGCCCATAAACTGTTCTGTAACCTTCATTATGATTAATAATTATCATATTGCGGAAAAATGGAACATCAATAATTTCTTCAACAACTCCATCAAAGACGGCTTTAACAGGGGAGCCTGAAGCGATTGATACATCAATCCCGAAATTATAGAATATCGTTCCTGTTTGCGGATTTACACACCTGCCGAAATCCCTAATAATTTCGACGCTCTGTACAGGAAAAATTATTTTTCCTTTATTGTCTCCAAAATTGCCTGTGTAAATGGGATTGTCGTCAATCTTGTATATAAAATTTGTGGATAATGAATTTAAATACAGTTCGGACTGGACCAGATTCGCTCGAATCTTTTCTATTTGTCTTGAGTAACATTCATTGTCGAATTTTAAAATCCTCAATGAATCTTCAAGAATATTTTTTTCACTTAGAAGAGTATCTTCTTCCTGCTTCTTCCGTGATATATATTCCAATCGTTCGGCCTTGTTCAAGTTGATTATTTTCTTTTTCTCCTGAATGCTGTAATCCTCAAATTTTATTCGTTCAAAATCCTGTTTTCTCATTCCGGACATTTTATTGAGATATTCAAGCCTGCTGTAAAACGCGATAGGGGATTCCGAGGTAAAAAGTATTTGAGTTTGATAATCCATGCCATATTTATATAGCCACAGAATCCTTTTACTAAACTCTCCTTTGAGCTTTTCAACTTTTTCCTTTTTATTGATAATTTCTGCTTCCTGCAATAAAATATTTTCTCTGGAATCATTGCCGGTAGGGTTATTCAGCAATCCTGACAAAAATACAACTTGCTTATCGATTTCTTTCAACCGTTTCTTTATTATTTCAATATTGTAATTGTTAATTTCTATCCTTCTTTCCAGTTTTTCAGATAAATTCCTGAAATAATTTATCTGCGACTGTTTATCTTCTTTCAAATTATAATCTGCAAAAGAAAACCCAGGATAAAACATAAACAATATTGTCAATATAATTATTTTCAATTTGTTTCCGAAATAAATCTTTTGATTATATTCTTTGAAAATTCGCTGTCATAATTTTCGAATCTTTCAGGATGCCACTGTATTCCGAGCAGAAAGTGTTTCTTTGAAAAATCACTGTATTCAATTGCTTCTATAATACCGTCTTGTGCTTTTGCACTTATTATCAATCCTTCGCCTGGACGGTCAACTGCCTGGTGATGTGAACTTGTTACAAAACCGTTTGATATTTTTACAATATCCATTAGCAGTGAATCGGGTGTTAGTGTTATATCGTGTAATCTCTGTTGTTCGGAACTTATTTTTCTATGATTAACTTTTCTTATTGTTTCGATGTCATAAATTAAGGATCCGCGAAAATATACATTTATTAGTTGGCATCCTCTGCATATACCGAGAATTGGAATACCTTTGCTAACCGCAATACTAAGTAAATTAAGTTCAAAACCATCTCTTTCGGGAATGAATTTTCCAGCATCATCTACAGTATCCCAGTCGTTGTATATCTCCGGATAGATATCTACTCCCCCTGATAATATCAATCCGGTGCATACATCGAATTTATTCAATGCGTTTTCATCCTTATAATCAAAAACACAATACCTTGCATTAAAAAAATCAAGCCATATTAAATATTTGTCAAAATCCTTCTCACATTTCGTTATTCCAATCATATATTCGATATAGAATTAAAAGTATTTATTATTCGGTTTTTGTCAGTAATTAATTCAATTTTCAGATAATATACTTCAAAATTATTTAAAAAATCAGTGTATTTCCTCAATTTCACAAAATCCTTTTCGGTTGTTATGTAAATTGAATTTTCTTCATAGTGTGATATTAAATAATCAATATCACAAGTACTGTATTCATGATGATCGGGATAACCGATCGCTTCTTTAACCAATAATCCAGGAATTTTTATCACATACTTAAAAAAACTTTCATTTTTTGCCAGTCCTGAAAATACAACTGCATATTTTCTGTTCGTATCCTGGATTGGTAGATTATTTTTGTTATATAGTCCTTTTGAAATATAATTAGCATTAATAGTATTTGAATCATTTGTAGAATCCTTAGTAATTTCTGAAAACTTATAATTTTTGATTATAATATCAGCTCTCCGGATTGAATAAGCTGGTTCCCGCATATTACCAGCAGGAAGAAGGAGTTTATCATTAAATTCATTTGAATCACAGTCTCTGATTAGCAAATTCATATCTCTTTTTATGGAAAGGTGCTGGAATGCATCATCCAATATAATTATATCAGGATTGAATTTGCTTACCGCATAATATGCAGCTCTGACCCTATTACTATCTGCCAATACGAAAAATCTGCCCGTAAATGAACTGAATCTGTCGATAATCATCATCAACTCATCGCCAGTGTTTTCAATAACTTCAGAATAAACTCCATCGAATCCAACAATTAAACCTTTACTGCTTCTTCTATATCCGCGTGATATTATGCAAACTTTTTTATCAAGAGACAAAAATAATTCAGTCAGGATTATGCATAACGGAGTTTTTCCTGAACCGCCAGTTATGATATTACCAACAGATATCACAAATGCAGGGATTTTATGAGATTTCAATATATTCATTCTGTACAGAGTATTACGCAATGAAATGATAATAAAATAAATAAATGAAAATGGTAGAAATACTAGTCGTAAATATTTCATTTTTCTTTCAATTCATTTAAAATCAGATATGCTGCTTCTTCGTATTTTATATCAAAATAATTCCAGAGCTCTTTTAATTTTGACAATAATCTTATACGATAATCAGCGTCATCTTTCACTCTCACAATTTCACCAATGACATTTTCCGCTGTAAAATTATTCTGAATAAATTCTTTAACGATTTCCTCAAGGAAGATTATATTGACAAGTGAAACATATTTTATCTTCAAAAGCATTTTAGCAATAACATAATTAATAAAGCCAGCACGGTATACAGCACAAAAGGGGATACCCAAAAGCCCGCATTCAAGATTGGATGTTCCAAACTTGGTGATCACAAAATCGGAGTCTGCTATTGCTTTAAGATTGCTGTTATTTCCTGAATTGACAAGTTCTCCATTCGGATCTGTGTAATATTTTCTGTAGATCTTCGGATCTGCATTATCAGAACAGATTAACCTGACATTAAATCCGTATTCACCGGTTAATTTTTTGCTGATTTCATTCATTTGCGGTAGAATCTTTTCAATTTCATCATGCCTGCTTCCGGGCATTAGAGATATTGTAAATCCACTTTTAATGCAAGGTGTATAAGATTCTAGAAAATTTCTCACTTGTTTAACCAGAGGATGACCGATATAATAATTCCTAACGTTATTTCTATCGTATAATTCTTTCTCGAACGGAAAAACGACAAGGCACATATCAATGCAATCACTGATAATCTTTATACGTCCCGGGTTCCATGCCCATACCTGCGGTGTAATATAATAAACAATTTTCCCTTTATAATATTTTCTTATAGATTTGGCAAGCCGAAGGTTAAAGCCTGGAAAATCGCAAAGGATAATCATTTTAGGATTATTCCTATCTATATATCTTTTAACTTGGTTTAATTTCTTTCTCAGGTAATTAATATTTAAAATTACCTTAACGAATCCGACGAAATTAATTTCCGAATAATCAAAGAGTATTTTTGCGCCGGATTGTTTTAGTTTTAATCCTCCAATCGCTTCTACAGATGTTTTCGGTTCGCATTTTTTTATTTCATTTATAAGATGTGAAGAGTGCAGATCTCCTGAGGATTCACCTGCGACTATAAAGATGTCAAATTTGCTGACTTGCATAAATTACAACCTGTAGACCAGGCCTCCAATACCGGATACGAAAGTGGTTGCACTGTTAGGTATAAAAATTGCATTCATTTTTGCTTTAAATGTAGCAAACAAGGAATTTGATAATACCAATTCGCAGCCAAGTCCGGCATTTCCGCCCATTCGAACAGTTGTTGTTGATTCGTAGGTTTTTTCAGGTGTAACAGCAGAGCCCTGAATGAAAGTATATGGTCCGATACCTGCTTCGAAGAAAATACTTGACTTATAGCTTTGATGCCTTAAATAAAACCTTGTACCAATAGTCGATTCAAGATATCCTGCAGAAGGTCCGTATGGGTCTTTAACCGAGAGGAAATAATACTTAATTTCAGAATAGATTGCTACTTCAGAATTCAACCGGTAAGCAACTTCTGCTCCAGCGGAAGGAGAATTATCGTAACTATCCGAAAGATAATATCCAACAGGAACAAAGAATCCTCCGTGAACAGCAATTTGCCAGAATTTTTTTGTTTTATAACCGCTGAATTCGGAGTTAGATTTGGAAACAATTATTGTATCCTTTCCTGTCCCGAATGCAATATTTCCGGCAAACATAGTTATAAGTAATAAGAAAATTGGTAATTTCATAATAAGTCAATCAATTAGTATAATGAATAAATATATTTATTTGACAACAAAGAGTAAATCTATTATTTAATGAAATAGAATTTAATCAGAATTATCAGTGAAATTATTAAAATTGCCTGAAGTGTTCTTTTTTCTGATCTGTATCCTGATTTCAGGTCAATCTTTATATCAGATACTACTTCCGCGGGTAATTTTTTGGGGAATGGGAGAAATCTCTTAACATTATTGCAGTACGAAAAAAATTTTTCTGTATATGTCTGGAGTAAATAATCCTCTTCATTTCGTATGATAAGGTAGTACTGGAAGATGAAAAAACATATTGCTGCAATAAGGAGGTAAGGAAACAAAGCATAACTCATAATTCCGAAGCCAGAATAGATAAGGATGTTGCCAAGATAAAGTGGATTCCTGATGATTGAATACGGTCCCTGGGTTACCAGGATTGATGCTCCAACTTCTCCTGTCACCCTTGTCTCGCTGCCTGCATAGCTGACAGCCCAGATTCTTATTGATTCTCCTGAAAAAACAAAAATAAATCCGGTTACAATTGAAGCAATCGTAGGATTCATAAAGAATATCATTAGAAAAAGAAATGGAAGGGGAGTATAGCTTCTGTATTTGAATAATAATTTTCCTAATTTCATTAATTAACCTCCGAGGAGTATATCTTTTCTTAAAGTTTTAGAATTCTGTTTGTGTTTTATCTTCTTACCAAGGATTAATTTATCGAGTTTATTCATAATATCACTAAAATTTCTGTATTCGTAATATGTTATATTATTTTTCCAGCAATATGATGCAAGACTATTTTTAGCAAATACAATATCTGCATAATTGCTTACACAATAATCTGAAATACCATCTCCGATAAAAATGGATACTTCATTTTCGTAATCATTAGTATTATTTATAAGGATATTGCGTTTGCTCATTCCGCACCATTTACAGTTCTCATCAGAAAAGGGGAATTCACAACTCAATTTTATTTTTCCGGAATTGCACAAATTAGATTCTGTAATAATCATTTTATTGCAGTAATACTTTACATCAATTCCGAATTTATCAAGCACATATTTAATGTAATAATCCAATCCCTCACTCAAAATAATAATTTCATGCTGATTAATTCCGCAATATTTTATAAAATCCATAAAGTATTCATCCAGTTCTTGTTTTTCTATGTATGTATCAAACGTATTGATATCGAAATTATCAATTAAATCAAGTTCCCGTTTAATACATTCCCTTGCAGTTATTTTTCCTTTCTCAAAGTCAATACAAAGGTTGCTGAATTTATTCTTATCTGAAATAAATTTACCAAGTGCATCAACCCATACATCCTTTTTTGTAATGGTACCGTCGAAATCACAGAATATTTTCAGCCTGTACTCTTTCAAGATTTATTTTCTGAATCTTGTCTCGACAATTGTTGTAACACCGGGTTCCTGCATAGTAACACCATATAGTGTATCCACGGTTTCCATAGTTCTTTCATTGTGAGTTATTAGTATGAACTGCGTTTTTTCGGAAAACTTTCTTATCATTCTGTTAAAACGGGCAAGGTTTGCTACATCAAGAGGTGCGTCTACTTCATCCAGTACGCAAAACGGTGAAGGCTTTACAAGGTATATTGCAAAAAGCAATGCGATAGCTGTTAAAGTCTTTTCCCCCCCCGATAATAATTCGATGGATGTCGGTCTTTTCCCTCTGGGTTTTGCGGTTATTTCTATCTTAGCTTCAAGGGGATCCTCGCTGAGTTTTCCGTCTTCATCTTCCTCGTAGATTAATTTTAAATTAGCCTCATCTCCTTCCTGGAAGAGTTCCTTGAATATCCTGATAAAATTCTGCCTGATTTGTTCAAAAGTCTGTAAGAACCTTTCCCTGGCTTCGTTATTTATTTTCTCGATAGTCTTTTTAATGTCTTTCTCTGATTCAAAAAGATCATCTCTCTGAGATATCATCCTTTCAAGTTCATCCTTTTCCGTCTGAAAGTCATCCCATATTATTTGCTGAAATCCGCCGCCAAGTTTCTTTAATTGCTCGCTTAAATCATCGATGTCTTTTTTCGCAGTGTATTCATCAAATATCCCTGTCTCGTCTGTATATGAATGCTTGACTCCGTTCAGGTCAGAATTCAAATCTTCAGGGAAGTTATCTAAATCTATTTCATATTTTTTTAATAGAAGCTCTTTATAATTTTCAGATTTTATTTCGTATTCGGAAATTTTTATCTGGGAATCTATTAATATTCTAGAAACCCTGTCGAAATCTTTCCGCATTATTCTCTGTTCACTCTCAATATTTTCTCTCTGAGATTTCTTTTCATTGAGTTGTGATTCAACCTCATCAAGCTTTTTCCCTACAACACCATATTTTTCTTTCAGTACGTCAATTTTAATTTTGTTCTCGCTGATATGCCTGTCAACATCAAAAAGAATTTTAGTCTGTTCTTCGATTCTTAACCTGTTTTTCCTGATTTGATTCTTCTGATGTTCAATTGAACCTGATATTCTGGTAAAGTTATTTTCTTCATTTTTAAATTCACTTTTCAGTTTATTGAATTCAATCAGGAACGAATTGTAATCGGATTGGTTTTGAGTATGCTTAATGTCCACTTCCGTAAATTCATCAGAAAGGAAAGTAAATTCTTTTTCAAGATTAGCCTGCATGTTCTCGAACTTATTTAGTTTCTCGATTAATCCGTTAATCTTCTTGTCAATTTGAGTATTTTCAGTTCTCAATTTATTGTACGCCTCATCATTCGAAACTGCATTCTTATTGGATTCCTTAATCTTGAATTCCAGTATTGACGAAGTTTTCTGCAGTTCAGAATGATTATTATTCATTGAATTCAGGTCTTCCTGAGTTGAATCTACATCGAGTATATTAAGTTCTTTTTCGGATTCACATAGTTTCTGATTCAGTCCCTCAAGTTCGGTCTCGTTAACTTTGATCTCATTTTTCAGTCTCAGAATCTGTGTCTCTCTTCCCAGCCTGAGATTTTCTTCTTTTGTTTTGCCCCCTGCCCTTACCACATTCTGGGTTATGATGTCACCGTCAAGTGTAATAAACTTATAGTAATTATCCTTCGATAGTTTGAAAGCAGTATCCGTATCTTCAACAATAATATATTCATCAAGAATATATCTGAGGATGAATTCATGTTCCTTATTAATGCATTTTATAAATCTGTCCGCAAATCCATGTACACCTTTGTCGTTTATGAAATCAGGATTGTAATATTCTTTGCTAATCTCGAATGAGACATAAGCCTGGCTATGAAACTTGTCGTTAAGTATGAATGTAACTTTTCCTTTATCGGATTCCGAAAGTTCATTAATCAGGTTGTTAAGGTATCTCGAATCACTTACCAGAAGATAATTTGACACTTCTCCAAGCGCGGCTTCAACTGCAATCCTGTACTTTTCGTTTACTTCAATACTTTCAATAACAGTGCTTATAAAGTCTTTGTTATTTTCGGATTTCAAATGTTTAATTCCTTCAGCATAGTCTTCAAAAGTTTCTATAGCATTCTCTATATAATTAACTTTGTTAATCTTGTTCTGCAGTTCAATTGTCTTCTCTGTTATATCGGACTTTAGTTTATCTATATCTGAGGAGAGTTCCGATTGTTTTTCGGTTTTTATCTTTAATTCATGTTCGATTGTTTTTCTTTCCGAAAGCAACTTCTCTATCTTATTATTATTTTCATAATTCTCTTTTTCAAACCTGGAAAGGTCCTTAAGGATAACGGAATTAGATTCCGATATGGATTTCATCCTGTTAAGATTGTTTTCGAGTGTATATTTGTTAAGGTCATATTCAGATTTAGTATCGGCTAAAATCTTATTATTGTTTTTTATTTTGCCGCCTATTTCAGTTATTTCAGTTTTCTTTTCGTTTAGAAGGGTTATAGTTTTCTCAACATTTGATTTCTTTGAAGACAATGAAACTTCTGAAATCTCAATCGTACGTTTCAGTGTCTCAATTTTCTGAGAAAGTTCGTATTCTTTGGATATATTCCTTTCAAGCGAATTTTCCAGTTCGATAATTTCTTCATTTAATCTTGTAATTTCATTATTAAAATTCTTATTCTTCTCATTATTAACAAGATTCTGCCTTTCGAATAAATTTATTTCTTCTTTAACGGCTGTTAGTTCCGAGTTGATGGAATCGGATAAGCCTTCAAGAGACTTTATTTCAGGTTGTATTGCATCATAGTTCTCATTGCTTATGCTAAGGCTTGTTTCAAGCGTCTGTTTAAGTGTAATATTTTCATGTTCATGGTCCTTGATATCCTGAATATCCTTCTGAAACTTGAAATATTCGAAAGAGAAGTAAACCAGTTCCAGAAGCTTTAGGTTGTTATGAACGTTTTTTGCTTCTTCGTTTTTCTTTGCTTGCCTTTCGAGAGCGCTGACATTCCTTTGTTTTTCCCTAATTATGTCATTCACTCTCGTGAGAGTTTCTTTTACGCTCTCTAGTTTCTTGTAAGTAAGGTCACGGTTTTGCTTGTATGAAACTATCCCTGCGGCTTCTTCAAACATTTTTCTCCGTTCATTCTTCACATGCGACAAAATGGTCTCGACCATTTTAAGCTCAATGACTGAATACGCATCAGGTCCGATGCCCGTGTCAACAAATAAATTTCTTATATCTTTCAGTCTAACCTTGGTACCGTTTAAAAAATATTCTGTATCTCCGCTACGAAAGAACCTGCGTGCTATCTGTACTTCAGTATATTCAGTAGGAAGTATGTTCTTGTTATTTTGTATTGTAAGAGCTACCTCTGCAACGCTGAGAGGTTTCCTTTTGTTCGTTCCGCTGAAAACGACATCGTCTCTTTTTTCACTTCGCAGTGCTCTGTCACCTTGTTCACCAAGAACCCATCTTAATGCATCAACTATGTTAGATTTCCCTGAACCGTTTGGGCCTACAATGGCAGACACGCCTCCGCTGAAAATAATGTCAGTCTTTTCAGGAAAAGATTTAAAGCCGAATATTTCTAATTTGGATAAATACAATAAATATTATGAGTAACTTTCTATCAATTTAATAATTTCAAACAGCGATAAATACACTTCAAAATAAAAATATAATATTCCAGCAACTAAAAACAGTAATAATGAGCCTGCTAAATATGTTCTGAGAGAATTCAGTTCGAATACATTTTTAATACCGTTAATCAGCTTGAACAACGTAAATGCAAGGAATACCAAAAAGAAGTATACAGCGTATCTAAGAAAAACATGATCAAATTCTAAAATCCTTCCAAGAAAAATGCTAATAGGAAGTAAAATTAGAAATGGAACAAAAGACCATGACACACTTGTCAGAAGATATCTAGATTTTGTTTGTATTTTACATAATGTCAAAGTAAATTTCGTCAGTAATAAAATAATGAGAAAGGATAATAAAGCTGTTAATGAACAGAAAAGAATCAGATATGCAGGATTACGAAGTATAACAATAGAATAATACTTAATCCCATCATAAGTGATAATTTTGGACAGCAATAAATCGAAATCCTGGTTATTAATAAGAAAATATAAAACCGAACTAGTATACAATCCTGCGCTAATGCTCAGGTAAAATATAATAAGAATATTCTGAATGAGCGGTATTGATGATTGTTCTCTGAGTGTGTAATAGAAATTTCTTGGAGTAAAAACACATTTAAATAAATTATCTTTGAAATATTTTATTCTGCTTACAGTAAGTATAAAAAATAGAAGAAAAGTAATGGAAACTACCATAATCAAGTTGCGATTTACTTGATCTTCTGATGTAATATTACCTTCAGGTATTTTCTGAAAACCCTGATTATTAAGGTATCTTTTTATTATTTCTGCGGCGTATTTTGGTTCACGGTTGTATGTAAAAATACCGTCAGTTTTTAAATAGGTATTTTTATCTTTCCCGTTAAGCAATGGGCTTTCTGAATGATAATCCGCAAAAGAACTGATGAATGATGCAGAATAACCCTGAATTGTATTTAAAACATCGGTTAAAAACTTTGCCTGTGATTCTTCGCTGTTAGGATCTCCGTAGCCGTTTCTGTTGGAGTTTAATACCGGTACTCCGAAAGAAGTAATAATAATGAATTTCTTACTGTCCAGTTTATCAAGATCTTCTTTGAATTTATTGATTTCTGAACCACTGAAATTATATCCCCTGATATTTATCAGTTCTGAAACCAAATCGTTTCTTAAGCATCTTGTTGTATAATAAAAACCACGGTCATCAAGGGACAATAATTTTTCTTTTACTTCTTTGGCATAAGTTTCCGAATATTTATTTGTAACATCAAAATTATTTCCTATTCCCCAGAAGAGAACGGAAGGTGAATTTTTATCACGTTTAATTACTGACTCAAGATATTCTACAGCACCTTTTCTATATTTTTCTGATTCTAGTAAATTTTCACTTATTTCGTTAAACGGTATTTCTTCGAAAACAAAAAGACCGATTCTCTGTGCAATTCTGATAATGAAAGGATGCGCGGCTTTACCCGGAATCCGAACGCAATTAAAACCATAGGATTTAATTAACTGCAAATCTTTTTCTGTCTGTGAATATTCAAGTGCAGTACCGTATCTGGGCTGATCTTCGAAATAATTTATACCGTTTAATTTATACTTTTGCCCGTTAATTAGTAGAATGTTATCTGATATGCTTTTATTAACGAATCCCGTTTCGGTTATATATTCATCTATAATTTCATTCTCACGCAATATTAATGTCCTGATAAGATAAAGCTCCGGTTTTTCCGGAGACCAAAAGTCAATATCCCTTAATACAGATTCGTTAATTGCACTATAACTCTGATAGCTTTTTGGTTCAATTTTGAATTTTTGACTCTCATATACTTTTGTACTGTCTGATTTTTTTATCAGTTCAGTTATTACATTGAATGTTTCATTTTCCAATGCAATACTGTCAATATTGAATGTATTTATCTGTATCTGATTTCGAAAATTTACTGCATTGTTAGACTCAATACTATAACCAGAAATTATTTCACTTAAGTAAATTTTGGGGACTGCATATATTCCGATATTTGAAAGTATTCCCGAATAATTTTTAGAGTAATTTACTTGATTTGAGAGTGGATATGTGCTGTTGTTGTCTGTATTGTTTGTTATCCTGATTACTATTTTATTATTTCTTTGCAGTAAATTGTCTCTGATTTCAGTTATTATCTGCTTGCTACCACCTGAATTCCTGGATATAATCACATCATTTATTTTTACCTCCGAATCGTAATTTATTCCTTCACTATAAAAAATAAAATTGTTTATCAATAAAATTGAATCAGGTATGGTTATATCTTTTTCAAGTAAAATATCACCTTGGAAATCAGTGCAGAATGGTATATTTAAAGTATTGAGATTTTTATCTTCGAACCTTGCCCGCCAGGATCCGTTAAGATCAAATTTAATTCTTTTTGTGGATGTAAAAATATAATCATTATTCCTTGATTCGGAATTAGATAATCGTTCTAAAATAATGATCTGTGATCCCGAAATCCTAAAGAATAAGAATAATAAAAAAACTGTAAGTACAGCTGTCCTCAATAAGTATGATAAATTATTAAAAAAATATTAATTTAAGCAATTTTTTACAGAGAGAAAATGAAAAACCTACGAAATTTGTTACATTTTAATTAAAAACTTACAGCAGATTTAGAAACTTTTGTTTCTTTCAACAGAAACAATAGTTTCGAAAATTAAACATGGATGCTAAAATTTTCTTTAATTTGCATAATTTTTAGGCATATTAATTGCGAAATAACTTATAAACAGTTTTGTTGAACCCTCCCTAATTGCCCCCTTGTAGTCGTACCAATCCGATACGGGGGGGAAATAGGGGAGATGTATTAAAGATGCGGGTTAAAATCACAAAAAATAAAGAAAATAAATTTCAGGTAGTGAAGAATGTATACAAGATTTGTACGGATTGCTGTAATTTTATACTCTATTCAAATAAAGAGAAATTCTGTTCCGTATGTGGAAAAGAATTAATATCAAAATGTCCTAATTGTCTTGAACCTATCATATACCCAGTTTCAAAATTCTGTCCAGTGTGCGGAACTAAATTAAACAAATCAGATTAATTTTTACTTATCGTATATAATCAATATTTTGTACTTTTAATAATGATTATTTGCGGAATTGATGAGGCAGGAAGGGGACCTTTAGCCGGTCCTGTAGTTGTTGCAGCAGTTATCATGAACAAAAGCTGTATAATACCGGGTATTAAAGACTCCAAAAAATTAACATCTTCAAAACGCTCCCAACTTTATGATGAAATTCTACAAAAATCCGAATTTTACAGAATAGAAGTCATTGATAATAATATAATCGATAAAATCAATATTCTAAAATCTGTAATGCTTGGAATGGAGAAATGCTTATCAGATATTGAAAAAAATATTACTGAACTGCTTATCGACGGAAATTATTTCAAACTCGATAATGATGCTCAAAACAAATTCAATTACAAGACGATTGTAAAAGGTGATTCGAAAGTATATGAAATATCATGCGCGTCTATTCTTGCAAAAGTATCTAGAGACAGAATGATGGATGAATATGATAAGATATACCCGGAATATAATTTTAAGTCGAACAAAGGATATGGAACTCTATATCACATTAAATGCCTTCTTCAGTATGGTCCATGCGATATTCATAGAAAAACATTCATTAAAAAAATACTCAAACAGAATAGATTGTTTATATGAAAAACACAAAAAAGGAAACTGGAGATTTCGGTGAACAAACAGCTAAGAAGTTTTTGATAGAAAACGGATATAGGTTTATTGCGAGTAATTTTTCTTATCATAAACTTGAAATTGACCTAGTATTTGAAGATCAGAAAAGAAATATTGTAATATTCGTAGAGGTTAAAACACGCAATTCATTAAGATACGGTATTCCGGAATCAGCTATTAATAAAGACAAGCAGAAAAATATAAGAGCAGCTTCAAATTATTTTATAAGATTTAACAGGGAATTCAGGTTACATGAAAAGAGATTTGATTCGGTATCAGTTTTGATGGATAATGGTGATTGGAATATAAATCACATTCAGAATTCGTTCTGATTTTTTATTGATTTGATAAATCCGAATGTAATTTCATCTGCAATTGCGTATCCTTTCTCAGTAAGTGTAAAACAATCGGAAGTATTTTCCCCTAATTTCATGTCAATAAGGCTGTTAGCTACATTACCGAACGCTTCATCAAAATTCTTACCGAATAAATTCATATATTGTGCTTTATTTATGCCTCTGCTTCTGAGTGTGCAGATGAAATAATCTTCTTCCATCGTTTGAAGTGATAATTCTTCAATATTTTCTTTGGGCGAGATTCCTGATTCGAGAGAATCATTATACTTTCTGATATTCGGATAATTATTCCATCTTGTCCTATCATGAAATGAATGTGCCGACGGACCGAATCCAACATATTCATCAAACATCCAGTATTTCAGATTATGCCGCGATTCAAATCCTTTTTGAGAATAGTTTGAAATTTCATAATGTGTGTATCCAAGATGTTTCATATTATCAGTGAATAAATAATATAATTTCTCATTACTTATTTCATCCCGTGTGCAGCCCGAATTGAGCAGATGTTTATAAAGCAATGTTCCTTTTTCTGTAATTAACGTATAGGCAGAAACGTGCGGAATATCTAGCTCAGAGATTAATGAAATATTGTATTCTACAGATGCAAAATCCTGTTTTGGAAGATCATAAATTAAATCGATACTGATATTCCTGAAAATATCAATTGCTGCCAGAACGGAATCATAAGCCTGTTTAGAGTTATGCTGTCTTGAAAGAAAGTTCAGTTCATTATCAATAAATGACTGAACACCCAGACTTATTCTATTTATACCAATATTTCGAAAATCAATTAACTTGTTTGATCCTTTTAAAACATCTTCAGGATTGCATTCGACGGTAATTTCAGAGTTTGCCGCAACATCGAAACTACAATACAGGCATTCGAATATTCTTTCAATTTGCGGTTTATCCAAAATGCTTGGAGTACCACCGCCGATATATATTGTGTCGGCTTTAAGCCGCTTATCAGATGAGAACAATTTTATCTCCTTAATCAGACTTCCAACAAAATTGTCAACAAGTTTTGTGTTTGTGGTAAGGTAAAAGTCACAGTAATTGCATCTGCGGTGGCAAAAAGGTATATGTATGTAAATACCTAGACTCAAATTAATTATTTATTTTTGAATAAAAATTGGATAATTTATATGAAATTAAAAATATAAAATGAAATTATTTTCTGTATTAAGCTTTATATGTTTATTATTCGGCGGTTTGGTATTTGGCCAGGAGGAAGACAGCACATTATCAGCTGACGATACATTAAACATTCTCACAGATACACTGATAATGAAAGACTCTTCCAGGACAACTGATTCACTGCGCAGTGTTTTCCTGAACAATCCGGAACGCCTGAGAATTGCGGATGTAATAAAGTCTGTGAATAATAACAGTAATAATATAAACTTACTTCATTCGGAAAATGTTGTGAAAATAAAAACTTCATCCCTTGATGCTACCGGCGAGATTGAAATCAGAATGAAAAGGAATGACGACGTATGGTTCAGGATATCAGGTGGATTTGCTTTTGTGAGTAAAGATGCTTTTTTTGCACATTTTAACAGGAACAGGTTCATATATTTTGATAATCTAAATAATAAAGTTATAGAGGGCCCAACAACAAACGATAATATAGGTTATATTGCTAGGATGAAATGTTCGTTTGATGACCTGATAAACGTAATGTCCGGCTCATGTATAATAAATTATTCGGAAAAAGATACTTTGTTTATGACTGAAGATGAAATTCATTACATTATTACGATTAAAGGACAAAAAATCCTGAAATACTGGATTGAGAAAAGAACAGACACTGTGATTAAATATGCTTATATAAACAAGAATTTCAAGGAATATTTAAGAATAATGTATTCGAATCTGACTAAAGCAGGGGATGGTTATTATGCCAGAAAAGTGGAGATTACCAGACCCAATACGAATGAATTTCTTAAAATTGTTAATGAAAAATTTTCACTAAATAATCCCTCTTTAAATTTCAAAGTTGATTTTCCATACGATGCAAAAAGAATAGTCTGGGAAAAATAAAATTTCCATTATTCAAAAACATCTACTCACATTAACCAATAAACATCGACTCATTTAATACATTGAGTTGAAATATCATTTTCAGTATTTTTAAATATATATCAAATTTAATAATTAAGCGGAGGAATAAATGAGTAAATTCAAAATAGCTTATCTGCCGGGTGACGGTGTTGGCGTTGAGGTATTAGAAGCAGCGATAATTGTTCTTGACAAAACCGGGTTTGATGCTGAATACATACACGGAGATATCGGGTGGGAATACTGGTGTAAAGAGGGAGATGCGTTTCCCATTAGAACGATAGAATTATTAAAGAATGTAGATGCAGCGCTTTTCGGGGCAATCACTTCCAAGCCAGTAAAAGCTGCACAAGCGGAGTTGATACCCGAATTGCAGAAAAAAGGGCTGACTTACCGTTCGCCGATTGTAAGAATGAGACAGATGTTTGATTTGTATAACTGTCTGCGTCCTTGCAAAGGATATGCCGGCAATCCTTTGAATTATAAAGAAAATATAGATCTTGTTGTTTTCAGGGAAAATACAGAGGGGATGTATTCAGGAGTGGAATTCAGTCCTGTCCCTGAAGAACTTTCCTCACTGCTCGCAAAAATTTCGAAACCTTTTGCTCCGTTTAAAGATTTGAGTTCTGACCAGTATGCAATTTCATGCAAGATAAACACAAAGAATGGTTCCGAAAGAATAATCAGGGCGGCATTTGAATTTGCGAAGAAATTCAACAGAAAGAAAGTTACAGTTGTTCATAAGTCAAACGTGGTAAGAGCAACAGACGGACTTTTTCTTGAAATGGCAAAAGAAGTGAGGAAAGATTTTCCTGATATTGCAATGGACGATGCAAACATCGATGCTATAACAATGTGGCTTTTAAAGAATCCGCATAATTACGATGTTCTCGTTGCACCAAATCTTTTTGGTGATATTATATCTGACCTTTGCGCACAGATGGTAGGAGGGCTTGGATTCGGATGTTCCGGGAATATTGGAACCAAGCTTGCGGTATTTGAACCTACTCACGGTTCTGCACCAAAATATGCAGGAATGTACAAGGTAAATCCTATAGCAACAATTCTTTCTGCCAAGATGATGCTAGATTGGCTTGGAGAAAAAGAACTTGGTTACAAGATAGAAAAAGCAACAACTGAAATAATCAAAGAAGGTAAAGTAAAGACATACGACATGGGCGGGTCAAATACGACAATTGAAATGGCAGATGCAATCGCAAAGAAGATTCAATAATGTTTTAAAACAATATATAATTTCTAAAATAAACCTCTTGCGATTACAGGAGGTTTGTTGTTAATACAAATTTTATGGAAAAAATATTTTTTCACGAGGTTGGAATGAGAGACGGTTTGCAAGTTGAGCAGACAATAGTTCCGACAGAAACAAAGATAAAATGGATTGAACAACTTATGCAGACTGGTATAGATATTATCCAGATAGGATCGTTTGTCCATCCCGTAAAAGTGCCTACAATGGCTGATACTGATGAGTTATTCAAGTATTTTTCTAAACCCGAAAATAAAACTTCTGAAACGGTTTTATCTGGACTTGTTTTAAATGAAAAAGGATTTGATAGGGGAATGAGTGTCGGTGTTGAAATGTTCTGCATGGGGGTATCCGCAAGTGAAACACACAGCAAGAAGAACACAGGCATGACGACAGCTGAAGCCCTGCTTAGAATTATTGCAATGGCAAAAAATGCTCTTTCATCAGGCAAGAACGTGCAGGTATCCGTTCAATCTGCTTTTGGCTGCGGTTTCGAAGGAACAATACAACAGGACAGAGTGATTGGAATAATAGAAAAATATTTCGAAAACGGAATTACGATTATCAGTCTTGCTGATACTGCAGGTCATGCAAATCCAGAACAGGTGGAATCAATGATTAACGAAATTTACAGAAGAAACCCAGATGTAAAAATTTCTTGCCATTTCCATGATACATACGGCATGGGAATCGCTAATTGTTACACTGCATTCAAAAACGGAGTAAAATATTTTGAATCTGCATTTGCGGGACTCGGTGGATGCCCGTTTACTGCAAAGGCGAGCGGTAATGTCTGCACAGAAGATATTGTAAATATGTTTAATAAGTTCGGAATGAGAACTGATATTGATGTTAAGAGACTACTTAGCGTAGCTAAAGAGTCGGAAGTTTTTTTCGGTCGTGAATTACCCGGTAAAGTGCTTAAAGTAGGATTATAGGAAAAATATATTTTTAAGGATAATGAAAAAAGAAAAAGCATTAAAAGGAGTAAGAGTATTAGATCTAACCAACGTTCTCGCAGGACCATTTGCAACATTACATTTAGCATTATGCGGAGCAGAAGTCATAAAGATTGAAACTCCCGGTTCGGGTGACCTTGCCAGAAAGCTCGGTAATGTTCCAGAATATAACAAGAAGAATATGGGAACAAGTTTTCTTGCACAGAACTGCAACAAGAAGTCACTTACTTTAAATCTTAAAGATGAGAAAGCGAAAGAGATTTTTAATAAACTCGTAAAGACAGCTGATGTGATAGTCGAAAATTTCAGACCGGGAGTTATGAAAAGGCTCGGGCTTTCATATGAAACACTGTCTGAAATTAATCCAGGAATCATATATTGCGCGATATCAGGATTCGGGCAAACAGGCCCCGACGCGTTCAAACCTGCATATGACCAGATTATACAGGGTTTAAGCGGGATTATGGCAATTAATGGAGATGAAAGACTGAATCCTTTACGAACTGGGTTCCCGGTTTGCGATACTGTCGGTGGTTTAAACGCTGCCTTTGCAATATTGGTAGCATTGTTTTACAAAGAGAAGACTGGCAAGGGACAATTTGTGGATGTAGCAATGCTTGATTCAATAATGCCTTTCAACGGATGGGTTGCGGCTAATTTATTAATTGGTGGCAAGCATCCCGTTCTGATGGGGAATGATAATTTCACTGCTGCTCCATCAGGTACATTCGAAACGAAAGACGGTTATATTAACATTGCCGCCAACAAACAAGAACAGTGGGAAGATTTATGCGACGTGCTTTGTGTACCCGAATTGAAGGATGATGCAAGATTTAAAGAGCGAGATACAAGAAAAGGGAACAGAAAAGTACTAACACCACTTCTTGAAGCAAAACTCAAGGGAAAGGAAACTGTATACTGGGTCAAAGCTCTGAATGCAAAAGGAATCCCTTCGGGCGAGATTTTGAGTCTGAATGATGCATTAAATCAGCCACAGGTAAATCACAGGAATGCAATTGCCGATGTTGAAACGCCTGAAGTAGGGAAGATAAAAGTGTTTAACCTGACAGCAAAATTTGATAAGACTGACGGTGATGTCGATACTCCTCCTCCTTTATTATCACAGCACACGGGAGAGATTTTGCGGGAAATAGGTTACAGTGACGAAGATGTTAAGAGTTTCAGAAAAAATAATGTTATATAGGAAGTTGTACTTTATTCAAGCGAAGACTTTCAGAATAATATATCCCGGTGCAAAGAATTTATATATGGATTCTTGATTTCATGCTGAAATCAGTTCAGAAAATGACTTGCATCTAAAATTTATTCATTTTATATTAAATCATTGTTCTTTTATATATATACAAAATAAAAAGGGAGTCATTAATGCTCAAAAGCAGTAAACTACTTTTATTATTACTCTTAAGCGGATTAATACTAAATGGATGTTCAACTGTAAGGGAACTCTCAGATAACGACTCGGAACTATCTCCGAAGATGAAAGGTGCCAATGTTTACAAGAATTCAAATGAATTAGTAGCCACCAGTACCTTGGTCAAGAAATCTTCACTCTCGAAGAGTAGTCTCGAATCATTATCAAGTTCTCTAGTAGGTTATGTTCCTTCATCCAACAATTCTAATGAAGCTATAAGTGATGAAGTAATGTACAAAGTAATAGAATACCTCAACACCCCGTATTTATGGGGCGGTACATCAAAAAGAGGTATTGACTGTTCCGCTTTCGTACAAACAGTTATGTATCAGTCAATAGGAATTATGCTGCCGAGAACGTCAAACGAACAATCAAATGTCGGATCCGATGTAACAAGAAGTGAATTGAAATTCGGTGATTTATTGTTTTTTGACACAATGAACAGAGGCAGAGTCACGCATGTCGGTATATACCTGAGCGACGGATACTTCGTCCATTCAGGATCAAAAACCGGTGTTGCGGTAGCATCTCTTGATTCAGACTTTTATTCAAGGGTATTTCTCAGAGCTAAAAGAGTGATACAAGAGTAAAAGGATTTCATTTTTTAAAAGAGTCTCATTTCCTATTTTGTAAATGAGACTCTTTTATTTTAATGAAGAAATACATCTTACAAAACCTGTTTTATTCTGTGCTGATAGTATTCGGTGTTATCACTATTACCTACATCCTGACATTCCAGATTCCCGGTGATCCCGTTAAGCTCATACTCGGACAAAGAGCAGATGTAGAAACTGTCCTGAGCGTGAGACAAGAACTCGGACTGAATGACCCGGTTATTGTGCAGTATGCAAATTATATATCAAAAACATTAAGACTCGATCTCGGTAAATCTTACGTTACTAACCGCGATGTATTCAAAACTATACTTGAAAAATTACCCGCAACAGCAATTTTAGCAGTCTGTGCCATGATAATAGCATCAGTTCTCGGAATATTATTCGGTATTATTTCTGCTGTCAAACCATATTCATTTTACGATTACACATCTATAAGCACTGCATTGATTGGTATTTCAATCCCGCAGTTTGTACTTGCACTGTTCCTGATTTTCATTTTCGGTTCTATCCTTGATTTATTTCCTGTTGCTGGATATCTGGATAACGGAATTATATATCTAATCCTTCCTGCAATCTCATTATCACTCAGGCCTATGGCTATTACAGCGAGGATAACACGAACTTCAATGACGGAAATATTAAACAAGGATTATATAAGGACAGCAAGAGCTAAAGGGGTCAGTGAATTCAGCATTATAATCAAGCACGCTCTGAGAAATGCATTTAATCCTATTATAACATCTATAAGTGCATCGCTTGCATCAACTCTCGGAGGAGTATTTTTCATTGAATATATTTTTAACTGGCCTGGTATCGGTTCGCTTGCAATGGATTCAATAATGAAACTGGATTTTCCGATGATACAGGGAACAATACTATTCAGTGCTGTTCTGTTTGTTATTATCAATCTTGCAGTAGATATTATTTATGCTGTTATAGATCCAAAAGTAAAATTAGGATGAAGACTAAAAGGGGAATGATACAATGAACAGACTTTTATATCCTGCAATAAAAAGATTCAAAAGACATAAACTTGCAGTAATTGCTTTCTATATTTTATTTCTAATGATATTGATTGCAATATTTGCAGGACTTATATCTCCATATTCCCCTGACAGGCAAATTCTTGAATTTTCTTCCAAAGGGTTATTTTTTAGTCCCGATGTAATATACTTAAATGAGAATCACGGTACGGTAATCGTACCAGTAAAAAAGATAGTCGAAGAGAAGGAATTAAGTTTAACAATAATAGATTTTACAGATAATTTAAAAGAATTCAATAAAGCAAAAATAATAAAAGACGGCGGTGAATTTGTAAGTCGTATGCATTTTGTTCTTGGAACGGATAAATTCGGTCGAGACATTCTCAGCAGGCTTGTATACGGGACCCGGATAAGTGTTTCTGTAGGTGTTATATCACAGATGATAGCCTTATTGATAGGAATCATGCTTGGTTCAATTGCAGGTTTTTACAGAGGGTCTACTGATAAGTTGATAATGTGGATAATAAATGTTGTATGGTCTTTTCCATCGATTCTTCTCGTCATAGCAATTACAGTAGTCCTTGGAAAAGGATACTGGCAGGCATTCGTAGCAATCGGATTGACCAGCTGGATTGACATAGCAAGGATAACAAGGGGCCAGATATTTTCTATAAGGGAATCAGAATATATCGAAGCAGCAAGGTCTCTGGGAATATCGGATTTTAAAATAATATTTAAGCACATAATCCCTAATTCAATATCACCAGTTATCATAACTTCCACTGTCGGGCTTGCAAATGCTGTAATTTTCGAAGCAAGTCTAAGTTTCCTCGGCATGGGAGTTCAGCCTCCGACTGCAAGCTGGGGACAAATGGTATTTGACGGCTATAAATATTTAATTACTGGCACAAATTATAACCTGGTATTGTTTCCGTCAATTGCAATAATGATACTGGTTTTTTCAATCAACATGGTAGGAGACGGTCTCCGGGATTCTTTAGACCCCAAAATTAACAAATTCTAAATGACAGAGAAAACATTAACTAATTTTTATTTTTTGCATTCCCTTAAAGGAATACCAAATCTCGGGGTTGTGAAAATAAAATCAGTTACGGAGAATTTTAAATCACTTAATGAAATCGATACTTCAGTTTTCAGAAAGTTTAATATTTTTTCTGAAGTTGAAAAAATTATTGATAATATTAACAACAACAGGTATCCTGATGAATTTCTCAAAATAGCGGAAAGATGCAGGGATAATAAAATTGAAATTACAACTGTACTCGATGACGATTATCCTGTAAATTTAAGAAATATATATGATCCTCCGCCGTTTTTATACTACAAGGGGAAACTCTATGAAAAAGACAGATACTCAATCGGGATTGTCGGAACAAGGTACCCGTCAGATTACGGCAGGTTTTCGTGCCTAAAGATTGTAAAGGAACTATCTGCAATGAATATACCCATTATAAGTGGAATGGCTATGGGAATAGATTTCCTAGCACATAAGAAATGTCTCGAACACAGTAACTTAACTTATGCAGTTCTAGGTAGCGGAATAAATGTTATTTATCCGAAAAGCAGCAAATATATTTATGATACAATAATTGAACAGGGAGGAGCTGTTTTGTCCGAATTTGATATTGATGCCAAGCCGGACAAAGTTAATTTTCCAAGGAGGAACAGAATTATCAGCGGTATATCACTTGGTGTAGTTATAGTTGAATCTGGTATCAGGGGAGGATCGTTAATAACAGCGGAATTTACAATTGACCAAAACAGAGAATTATTTGCTGTACCCGGTAATATAAATTCAAGCCAGTCAGATGGATGCAACGAACTTCTCAAAAAGAATTTTGCTAAATTAGTTACTAATGCAGAAGATATTATATCAGAATTCAGATACAGAATTCCCGAAGAATTCTTAACAATCAGGCAGGAAAAGATACTAAAAACGCCGGAATTAAATGTTTTCGAAGAGAACATCTTAGGAAAACTTGATTTCGTAAAACCTCTGCATATTGATGAAATTAGCTGTCAAACCAAGATGAATGTTTCCGACTGTCTTGTTAACCTTCTAACACTTGAATTCAAAGGTCTGGTGAACCAGCTCCCAGGAAAAAATTTTTTAAGAAATGCCTGAAACAAATAAGATAAATATTGATGAAAGAATACTCGAAGTAAAATTTGCTTGTGATTTATACCGGTGCAAAGGAGCATGCTGTACCGTTCACGGTACACTTGGCGCTCCTATTATTACATCAGAAATAGCTGAGATAAGAAATGTTATTGATGATATTAAAGTGTATCTTGAGGAAAAGAATTTAAGGGTTTTAGAAGAAGAAGGATTTTTCATTGAATACTGCGGCAGAATTTATCTCAATAACATTAATGACTGCGAGTGTGTATTTTGTTTCTATCAGGACGGAATTGCTAAGTGTTCATTCCAGGAAGCATATAACTCGGGAAAAATAAAATTCAAGAAACCCATATCATGCGAACTTTTTCCTATTAGGGAATACAATAATATTGGTAAAGAATTACGTTATGAAAAAACTTATATTTGTGAAGATGCATTAATAATGGGCGAAAAATTGAATATTACTATTTTTGAGTTTGTTAAAGATGCTATTGTAAGGGAATACGGCCAAGAATTTTATAAAAAAATAGAAAAAAGATTGAAAAACTGAAATGTTGAAACAAACACAATCTCAGAAACAAATACAAAAACTGATACCGCAGATTATTCAGAAACAGAATCTTCTTGCTGTACCAACCATGGCTCTGGAGCAAATTGTTAAGCTCGAGCTTGAACAGAATCCGTTTCTTGAGGAAGTCGATGAATTAACAGACGAAAATGAAGAAACTCAGGACATAAAAGAAAATGAAGATGATTCTGAAAGCGAAGAAGATAAACCGGTAGTCGAGGAAGAAATTAAATTAGAGTCAACAACGAAAGATGATGAGGAATTTGATACGGATGATTACGTCGATTCTGACCTTGAAGGATATAAAGCCTACGACGATAATTCGGTAAAGGAAAAAATAAATTTTGAAAATATATGGTCTTCTAAAATTACTTTAAAAGACAATCTTCTTTCACAACTGCATCTGTCAGGCCTATCTGAAAAAGAAATGTTAATAGGGGAGGAGATAATATGGTCTCTTGATGATGAAGGCTATTTTAAAGACAATCCTGAAGAAATCGTAACCGATCTTGAAAAGCAAAAAAGTAATATCGGACTTCAGGATGAGACGTTTACAAAAGAGGACTTCCACAGGGTTTTGAAGGTTGTCCAGTCACTTGAGCCTATCGGAATTGCATCAAGGACTTTATCCGAATGCATGCTTACACAGCTGAATGAGGCCGAACTTGATAAAAAGACAAAAAGCATATGCATCGATATAATAACAAACCACTTCGAAGAATTCAGGCTGAAGAATTTTGAAAAACTGATGAAGCTGTTCAACATCGGGGCAGGTGACATCACTGTAATATTTGAAATAATATCAAAACTTAATCCTAAGCCAGGGTACACATCTGAAAACTCTGACAGTATTTATATCTATCCAGATATTTTAATTTATAAAGAAGAAGGGGAATTTAAGATAGAACTGAATGATAAATCCATACCATCTCTGCGTCTGAATGATATGTATAATCACCTGATGAAGACCGGAGATAAACAGGCAAAGGATTTTATTAAGAACAATCTCGAAAGGGCCAAGTGGTTCCTTGAATCTTTGAGGTCAAGGAAAGAAACACTCCTGAAAGTTGTGTATGCAATCCTGTACAGACAAACTGATTTTTTCGAACAAAGAGGAAAAAATCTGAAACCGATGCTCGAAAAGGAAATTGCTGAAGATATCAGTATGGATATATCTACGGTTAGCAGGACTGTAAGGGGTAAATATGTACAGACTGATTTCGGAATTTTTGAACTCAAGCATTTTTTCAGTTATCATATAAAGAATAACGAAGGAACTGACGTATCGACGAGAGAAGTCAAGGTCCGAATTTCAGACCTTATCGGAAACGAAAATCATTCGTCACCATTTACTGATGATGATCTGGTAAATGAACTCAAAAAATTCGGATTTAAAATCGCACGCCGTACGGTCGCAAAATACCGCGAATCTTTAAAAATTCCTGTTGCAAGATTAAGAAGAAAAGTATAAAAATGAAAAATAAAATCAATTCAACTACCGTAATCGGACTCATCCGTGACGGAAAAGCTGTAATAGGCAGTGATGGACAGGTCACAATGGGTAACACAGTAATGAAGCACACTGCCAAAAAAATCAGAAAAATTTATAATGATACCGTACTTGCAGGTTTTGCAGGAGCAACTTCGGATGCATTCACCTTATTTGAACGGTTTGAAGCAAGGCTTGAACAGTACAAGGGAAATTTACTCCGCGCCGCTACCGAACTTGCCAAGGAATGGAGAACCGATAAATATCTCAGAAAGCTGGAAGCACTACTAGCAGTGGTAAGCAAAGAGAAAACTATAATCATTTCGGGTACGGGTGATGTAATTGAGCCTGATGACGGTATAGTTGCCATAGGATCTGGTGGGCAGTACGCTTATGTTGCAGCAAGAATAATGTTAAAATACACAAAACTCAGTGCAAGGGAGATTGTAGAAGAAGCCCTTAAGCAGGCAGCAGATGTCTGTATTTATACAAATAACAAAATATCAATAGAGGAATTATAAAACGTGACTTATATATGAAAGAAAAGGAAAGTTTAAATACGGATCAGATAAATAAAATTTCAAAGAATGGTATTCAGCAGTTAACTCCATCTCAGATAGTTGATGAACTTAACAAATATATCATAGGGCAGGAAAATGCCAAAAAGTCTGTCGCCATAGCATTAAGAAACAGGTGGAGAAGACAGCAGGTATCCGAAACTATGAAGGATGAAATAATGCCTAACAATATAATAATGATAGGACCGACTGGGGTTGGGAAGACAGAAATTGCAAGACGGATATCCAAACTTGCAAATGCACCTTTCGTTAAAGTGGAAGCATCAAAATTTACGGAAGTCGGATATGTAGGCAGGGATGTAGAATCTATGATACGTGAATTAACCGATTTAGCGGTGAATATAGTCAAAAAGGAGAAGCAATTCGAAGTAGAACCCAAAGCGCAGGAAAATGCAATCGAAAGAATTCTCGATATAATTATTCCTTCTTTAAGGAAGAAAAATCCTGAACCTAAAATTCAGAATACTGAGATTGCACAAGAAGGCAGTGATATAAAAATCGAAAAAGCAGATGAAACTGAAACAGAGGAATCAAACTCCAAAACACGAAGCAAATTCAGAAACCAGAT
>Ga0209450_10000120_pt1 | contig 45326 bp, 43 predicted proteins | sample FrelakmetLWP11LW_FD_187149 | JGI IMG/M metagenome (GOLD analysis project Ga0209450, IMG submission 187149) | Freshwater lake sediment microbial communities from the University of Notre Dame, USA, for methane emissions studies - LWP11 LW (SPAdes)... | ecosystem: Environmental > Aquatic >...
GGCAGAGCCCGTCTGTGGAGTCCATGGCAATAGCCCTGACAGTTTTCTCTCCGATATGCTGCTGACATTCGACTACCAGAATGGTGCCGTCGTCACGCTTAATTTCCAGTGCATCAAGGAGGTTCGGCATCTCTGTTCCGGCGTTATCAAACATCACGTCAACTACAGGTCCGATGACCTGACTGATCACTCCAATATTTTTTGACATCTCTCTGACTTAACTATAATTGTTATTCCGTTTATTTCTGCTCTATGTTATCACACATCGTCTCTTTCCGGTAATCATTTCACCCTTCCGATCAGGTTCACGGCCAGCTGCTTGAGTTCACTCTTGCGGTCTGGCTTCACCGAGACCTGTTCCAGTGACTGAAATGCCCTGTTAATATAATCATAAGCCAGGTTTTCAGCCTGGAGGCGTATCTCCAGTTCATCAAAGATGGCTTTCACGGCCGTCACCTTTGCCTCCGGATCGGCAGGTGTCGAATCTGCAAGCTTCCTCAGCGTTTGCAGCTTCGCTCCGCCGGCCATTTCAAGTGCCTTGACAAGAAGGTAGGTCTTTTTGTTTGCGACGATATCGCTTCCGGTCTTCTTACCAAACATCCGGGTGTCGCCGTAAGTGTCAAGCACATCGTCCTGTATCTGAAAGGCTATGCCCAGCAGCCTTCCAAACTCGAAAAGAAGCTCCTGGTCCTTTTCCGATGCCCCGCCAATAATTGCGCCCGTTTTCAGCGAGGCGGCCAGCAGCACAGCCGTTTTGAGTTCAATCATCCGAAGGTATTCCGCCTCGGTGACAAACTTCTTTTTTTCGAAGTCAATATCAATCTGCTGGCCTATGCAAACCTGGGTGGCCGAGGTATTGAAGAGCTTAAGGGTTTTAACCAGGGCCTTTGCGGGAGCCTGGCCAATGCAGTCTGTAGCAATAAATGCCATGACGTCACCTGACAGCAGTGCCTGGTTGAGTCCCCATCGGGAGTGCACCGTAGGCGATCCCCTTCTCAGGTCAGCCTTATCCATAATATCATCATGCACAAGGGTAAAATTGTGGAATACCTCTATCCCCACAGCAGGCATCAGGGCATCATCAATCTTATCATTGAACAGGTTACATGCCATGAGGCACATCACGGGCCTCAGCCGCTTTCCTCCGAGCGAAAGGATGTACCTTACAGGTGCGAACAGCTTTTCAGCCTCGGGTGAGAAGGTAAGCGAGGTAATCGCCTTGTCTGACAGTTCTCTGAGATAGTCGCTCGTGAACATAATCTTTGTCTTATCCTTTCAGGGCTTCAGCGCCGCTCACTACCTCAAGCAGCTGATTAGTAATTGCGGCCTGCCTTGCCTTGTTGTACTGAAGGGTAAGCTCCCGTATAAGCTCGGTGGCATTGTCAGTGGCCTGATGCATTGCGGTCATCCTGGCACCGTGCTCGGCAGCAAACGAATCAAGAAGCGCCTTGTAAAACTGTATCCTCAGCGACTTTGGTATCAGCTCTTCAACTATGCGAACCTGGTCTGGCTCATAGATATAATCAGAATGCAGGGCATCGCTCTTTCCGGGAACCTGGTCTGAAAGCGGCAGGAAGACCTCGGTTGTCAGACGCTGAACCGCAGCATTCTTAAACTGGTTGTAGATTATCTCAATCCTGTCGAACTCTTTTGTCAGATAGAGGTTTATCAGCCTGTCTGACAATTCTATGGTGTTTTCAAACGTGAGGTTTGAATAGAGATCATTATGCTCCTCAAGAATATTGAGTTTCAATCTCCTGAGAACATCATTCCCCTTTTTACCGATTGGCATGAAGAAGAGGTCTCCCCTTCGCATCTGACCGGTGTATTTATCAGCGATAAGCCTACGCGTCTCTCTTATGACATTGGCGTTGAAACCACCGCACAGACCCTTATTTGATGTCAGCAAAATCAAAAGCACCCGGTCACGCCCGGTCTTGCGTGGTGCATAGATGTTCTCAGTCTCTGTTTCACTGAGAGCATGGTTAAGTCCTATCAGTATCTCATTAAGCTTATCAGCATAAGGTCTGAGCTGGACTATCCTGTCCTGGGCCTTGCGCAACCTGGAAGCCGCAACCATCTTCATCGCCGAGGTGATCTGGCGGGTTGACTTTACGGAGCTGAGCCGGACGCGTATTGCCTTTAGATTAGCCATCTTGACTTCTGGATATCAGACTATTTTGTGCTGTAGCGAAACGTAATCTCTGCGGCAGCTTTCTCAAGCACTGCGGTTACCTCGTTATTGATGACGCCGCTTTTTATAGTACCGAGGGTGTCACTGTGGTTATCACGCAGAAAATCGATATAATCCTTTTCAAACATCCTTATCTGGGTGACCGGGATATCCTTCAGAAGGCCTTTTGTTCCGCAATAGATAATAGCAACCTGTTCTTCAACCTTCATCGGTGAGAACTGTCCCTGTTTAAGAATTTCGACGTTCCTCGCTCCTTTGTTCAGTACTGCGAGGGTTGAAGCATCAAGGTCTGATCCGAACTTTGCAAAAGCCTCAAGTTCACGGTACTGAGCCTGATCTACCTTCAGCGTTCCGGCCACTTTTTTCATTGACTTTATCTGGGCGTTTCCACCTACTCTCGATACCGATATTCCGACATTAATGGCAGGTCTTATACCTGCATTGAACAGGCTTGACTCAAGAAAAATCTGACCGTCAGTGATCGATATTACGTTAGTGGGGATATATGCCGAGACGTCTCCTGCCTGTGTCTCGATGATCGGGAGTGCTGTCAGGGATCCGCCGCCCTTGATAAGGTGGCGTATTGACTCCGGGAGGTCATTCATTTTGGCGGCTACCTCATCTGACTCAATGATCTTTGCCGCTCTTTCAAGCAGACGGGAATGGAGATAGAACACGTCGCCGGGGTATGCCTCGCGGCCGGGAGGACGCCTCAGGAGGAGGGACACCTCACGGTAAGAGACAGCCTGCTTGGAGAGATCATCATAAATGATAAGTGCATCTCGCCCTGTATCGCGGAAATATTCTCCGATAGCGGCTCCGGCAAAGGGGGCATAGAACTGTGATGCTGCTGAATCGGCTGCCGTGGCACAGACAATGACAGTATAGTCCATTGCCCCGTACTGTTCGAGTGTCGCTGCTATATTGGCAACTGTTGAGCCCTTTTGTCCCACAGCAACATAGATACAGTATACGGGTTTGCCTTTGTCGTATTCGCTTTTTTGATTTATGATCGTATCGATGGCAATTGCTGTCTTACCTGTCTGACGGTCGCCAATAATAAGCTCACGCTGTCCCCTGCCAATCGGGATCATTGCATCGATAGCCTTCAAACCTGTCTGAACAGGCTGCTTGACGGGCTGCCTGAAGATAACCCCCGGAGCTTTTCTCTCGAACGGCATCTCAAACAGTTCGCCGGTCACAGGTCCCTTGCCGTCTATTGGTGTGCCGGTGGTGTTGATAACTCTGCCAAGCAGACCCTCTCCCACCATGATAGATGATATACGGCCTGTTCTGCGGGCAACGTCGCCTTCCCTTATATTTTCGGAAGAACCGAGGATAACCACACCGACGTTGTCTTCCTCAAGGTTGAGTACAATGCCCTTAATTCCTGCCTCGACAAACTCAATAAGTTCGTTGGCTCTTACATTTGAGAGGCCGTAGATGCGTGCAATTCCGTCGCCCACCTGCAGGACTGTTCCTACCTCCTCGATGTCGATGGCTGTTTTTACTCCTTCCAGCTGCTGTTTAAGGATCTCTGATACCTCTGAAGGTTTGATATTGGTCATAATAATGGATCTTATATGCTATTCTTTGGCATTTCCTGCCAGTGTAAACTCTTTACTGAATTTGTTAAGCCTGGTTCTTACGCTTGCATCGATGTAGGTGTCATCGACCCTGAGTATGAATCCGCCTATTATCGAGGCATCGACCTTCTCGATGAACTCGCTTGTGGTACCTGTATCACCGGCAGCGACTGCGGCCAGCTCTTTTTTGATTTTTTCACCTACGGGAACAGCCGTGGTGAGTGTTACCTGCCGAATGCCCCTGTGGCGGCGTGTCAGGCTTATAAAATTTCGGGATACAGCATTGAGGTGGGAACCGCGACCCTGGCTGAAGACAAAATTCACAAAGGTGACAGTCAGGTTGTTAAGTCCCTTGCCGGCCAGAGCGAGCATTATTTCCTTCTTCCTGGAGACCGGTATGACCGGATTTTCTATGACCTCCTTCACCTCATGCATTGAGCACAGCTGATTGATAATTTTCATATCATCATATACCCCGTCAAGAGCTTTGTGCTCCAGGGTGAGGTCAAACAGTGCCTTTGCGTATCGTACCGCGATCTTGCTGTCGTTCATCGGTGTCAGTTGCTTTCTGCTTCTATTTCATTGAGATACCTCCCGATAAGCTTCTGCTGTTCTGCATCGCTTTCAAGGGTCCTGCTCACCACTTTTGATGCCACGCCGATAGCCAGTCTGGCTACCTCTTTCTTTACCTCGGCTATGGCGGTTATCTTTTCCCTTTCGATGAGTTCCTTGGCACGCTTAACCATTGCGTCGGCCTCAGCCTGGCTCTTCTCTTTGGCTTCTGCCACCATCCGGTCATGCGCATGACGTGCATCGCGGATGATTTTATCTCTCTCCTCGCGGGCTTTCCGAAGTATGACTTCATTGTCAGACTGGAGGACCGCCATCTCTTCGCGTGCTCTCTCGGCCGCCTCAAGGGCGTTACGGATCATGTCCTCGCGCGCCTTTATGGCCTTCATGATCGGTCCCCATGCATACTTTCTCAACAAAACCAGCAGAATAAGAAAGATGAAGGTGGTCCAGAAAATCGTCCCTATTGCGGGACTGGCGAGACTGGTTGATAGTAACATATTCTGAGTACTTTGAATTTTAAAAGGAAGACCTGCAACCAACCGTTGCAGGCTTCAGTTTTCATTTAGCCGATCATAGCCACAACGATAGCGAAGAGGGCTGCCCCTTCAATAAGCGCTGCAGAGATGATCATGGCAAGCTGGATCTTAGAGTAAGCCTCGGGCTGACGTGCGATGGCGTCCATTGCTGAACCGCCGATACGGCCGATACCAAGTCCGGCGCCTATTACCGCGAGCCCTGCTCCTACTGCTGCTAATGTTCCTGTCATGATTTAAATAGTTTAATTAAACAAATAATATATGGTTTCTAATGATGTTCTTCCTCATGCGTGGCCATGCCGATAAAGAGAGCTGAAAGAAGGGTGAAGACGTATGCCTGAAGGAAGGCTACGAGCAGCTCGATGCAGTCCATAAAAAGGACAAAACCAATTGATACCGGAGCCACGAGTACTGTGTCAAAGATAAAAATCAGCGTCACAAGGCTGAGCACGATTATATGCCCTGCGGTGATATTTGCAAAGAGACGGATCATCAGTGCGAAGGGCTTGGAGATGAGGCCGATGAGCTCAATGGGTATCATCACAGGGAGCAGCCAGACAGGTACACCCGGCGCGGCGAAAACATGACGCCAGTGTGTCTTGTTGGCACTGAACTGAGTGATAAGAAATGTAAAGGTGGCCAGAACAAATGTCACACTTATGTTTCCTGTCACGTTTGCACCAAAGGGAAATATCGGAACGAGTCCCAGGAGGTTGTTGATCAGAATAAAGAAGAAGACCGTGAGCAGATATGGCATAAAACGGTGATATTTCTTTTCCCCGATATTGGGTATTGCCACATCATCCCTAATAAAAAGTATTATTGGTTCAAGAAAGCCCATCAGCCCTTTGGGGGCAGATATTCCGGCCTTTTTATATGAAGCTGCGAGTGAAAGCATAAGCCATGCAAATATTATCGCGGCAACGAGCATTCCAAACACCGTCTTTGTGATCGAGAAATCAAGGGGCAGGGCCTCACCGGTCTCATGTCCTTCAGCATCCACCTTAACAATCTTCCCTTCATGTTCCCCTTCATGTGCAATGGCAAAGCCCTCATGTGAATGACCGTGAGCTATCTTTTTCGATGAGAAGAAATGAAATCCGGAACCCCTGTCGTATAGTATTACCGGAAGATAGACCGCCACACCTGTGCCATCTTTCCTGGTCCACAGATGCCATTCATGAGAGTCGGTGACATGTTCAATGATAAAGGTACTGGCATCAAATTTTTCCTTTCCGTCTTGCGATTTGCCTCCCTCCTCCTTTTCGCCGGCAGCAAAGGCCGGAAATGCAGGCATCAATGTGCCCAGCAGAAGGATCAATGCATATAAAACTCTGACTTTCAAATTTATAACCTTTAAAGCGTCTTGTGTTTCAGGACTCTGAAAAATGATATAACAACAAACAGAGTGAAGCCCAAATATAGAATAAAAAACAATAAGACTGAACCGGTCTCCCTGTTTTTAAAAACAAGAAACCACAGCAATGCCAGTACAAATGAGAGAAGCATTTTGACACCAAGGGCAATAAACGTCATGAATACACTTCTTTCAGGGTTTTTGACTGATCCGAGGAAGAAAATAACAAGGGCAGTTAATGAAATAAGTGCAAATAAAGATAAAAGGGGAACAGCCTTGTCAAGGGGTACCAGCCCGGGAGATATCCTGTCTGCAATGAGAAACAGCAGAAGGGAGGATCCTGTAAGAATGAGGAGATACAGATAATGTGTGACTGCGGTTCTTGAGATCATTCTATTGCTTTCTGAGGGCTTCCTTTATTATCAGCCACATTGCGGATGCCACCCCCAGCAACGAAAATATGATTGTGAGGAGAGGTTTGGTACCGGCTATCTTGTCAAGTTGTACTCCTCCGAGCGAAGTGGCAAGGATGATCACCACCATTTGTATTGCGATAGTACTGTATCTTGAGTAGGCTCTCAGACTATCGTCGTTATTATTTTTCTCCCTCTTTGGGTTTGGCTGTTTGTCCGCCATTTTCACCGTCTTTCATTGAGCAGTTACCAGTGAACAATGCTCCCGGTTCAATTGAGAGCTTACTGGTAACAATTGTGCCGATTATCTTTGAAGAGGCCTTCAGGTTCAGCAGCTGGGAGACACTTATTCTGCCATCGACCGTCCCCGACACCTCCGAATTCTTGCATTCCACCTCCCCTTTAATACGTCCGGTCGGGCCGATAACCACCTTTCCCTTTGTATTCAGGTTGCCGTTAAGAATTCCGTCAATTCTAATGTCGCCTGCTGACTTTATGTCGCCGGTGATCTCTGTTCCCTGGCTTATGAGGTTAACTGCCGTGCTGTTGTCTGTCTCGTTCATTTTTGCCATATAGATGATTGTTTGTTCCCCTGGTTATTTTTAACCCACAAATATAAAAAGTATTGTGCTGGATGAAAAAAAAGAGCCGTTTTACTGCTCTTCACATGCATTTTATTTATGAGGCTCAGGGTCCAGCGCCCACTTCAGCCAGATGCTTCCCCATGTAAATCCTCCCCCGAATGCTGCAAGAATGAGGTTGTCACCTTTCTTCAGCTTTTGTTCAAACTCCCAAATACAGAGGGGTATGGTTGCGGCAGTGGTATTCCCGTAGTTCATAATGTTTATCATTACTTTCTCCGGTGAAATGCCCATTCGGCGGCCTGTGGCATCAATAATTCTGAGGTTAGCCTGGTGTGGCACGAGCCAGGCGATATCTTCGGGTCTGAGATTGTTTTTTTCCATTATCTCGGCAGCGACGTCAGCCATTTTTGAAACAGCAAACTTAAATACTGCCTGCCCCTCCTGGTAGACGTAATGTTCCCTGGCGTCGATCGTCTCATGCGATGCGGGGCGAGCCGACCCTCCTGCCTTCATGTGCAGGTACTTCCTTCCTGAGCCGTCAACCTTGAAGATATGATCCATCACACCTTGCTCTTCCATGGTTGGTTCGAGCAGCACGGCACCTGCGCCGTCGCCAAAAAGTGTGCAGGTTGTTCTGTCGGTATAGTCGGTTATTGATGACATCTTATCGGCACCAACGACGATGACCTTCCTGTACCTTCCCGATTCGACATACGAACTAGCTGTCTGAAGGGCATAGAGAAAGCCCGAACATGCTGCACCGATGTCAAAGCTGAAGGCATTGGTTATTCCCACCTTGTCTGAAATGATATTTGCCGTGGCGGGGAAAAACATGTCAGGGGTGATGGTGGCGCAGATCAGAAGATCGATCTCCTCCGGTGAGGTATTCGTTTTCTCAAGCAGTCCTCTGACGGCCTGTTCACCGAGATCAGAAGTAGCCATTCCCTCCCCCTTGAGTATCCTTCTCTCCTTAATGCCCACACGTTGCATGATCCACTCATCGGTGGTCTCGACCATGGTGGAGAGTTCCTGGTTTGTAAGCCGGTATTCAGGGACCCAGCCGTTTATTCCGGTAATAGCTGCTCTTATTTTCGTCATGCTCCGACAGCCTCCTTGATCTTTCGTGCAAGGTCGGCATGAACGACATCTCTTGTCTGGAGTATCATGTTCATTATCGCCTTGCGGTTTGAGATGCCATGGCCAACAACGACATTCTCATTTATCCCCACAACGGGCGTGCCTCCGACAACCTCAAAGTTCAGTCTGTCAAAGAAGGTGTCATTTATCCCCCGTGTCTTCGCAATGCCATAGAATCTCTCGGCCATTTTCAGAACGACGTTCCCGACAAAGCCGTCACATACGATCACGTCTGTCATGTCATGTGTAAAAAGGTCATGACCCTCGATGTTCCCCCTGAAGCTCACTTCCGGGCTTTCACGTAGCAGCTCATAGGCTGCCTTTACTGCTGCAGAGCCCTTGGATTCCTCCGTACCGATATTGAGCAGGCCTACTTCAGGCTTCTCTATGCCAAGAACATATTTGGCATATACCGAACCCAGGATACCATACTGAAGAAGGACATCGGGTTTGCAATCAGGATTGATGCCAACGTCAAGTATCACAGAGTTTCTACCGTCGAGGTTGGGTATCAGGGCCACAAGGGCAGGTCTGAAGACGCCCGGTATGACGTTGACGGTATAGCTTGCGCCAACAAGCATCGCGCCGGTGTTTCCCGCACTGGCGAATCCGTCAATCATTCCGCTTTTCAACATCCCGTAGCCTACGGCTATAGACGAGTCTCTCTTCTGAGAAAAAGCCTTGGCAGGGTGATCAGACATTTCGATCACCTGGGTTGTGGGAACTATTTCAAACCGGGAGGGCTCTGCCCCCATGGAAGCAAGTTTCTCCCTTATCCTCTTAATGTCACCGATAAGTACAAGACGGTCGTCTGACGATAGCTGTCCGAGGGCATCAACTGCCCCCTCAATAACAGCATCGGGAGCATAATCGCCCCCCATGATATCAAGACCTATTTTCATTCCTTACCCTTTAAGATCCGGAGGCCGGTCAGGCCGTTGTCTTCTTCTCAACGGCAAGCTTACCCCTGTAATAACCGCATTCAGGGCAGACCCTGTGATAGAGGTGTGCAGACCCGCAGTTGGAGCATGCAGCTACCGTCGGAGCAACAGCCTTGTCGTGTGTCCTACGCTTGTCTCTTCTGGTACTCGAGTGTTTGTGTTTTGGATTTGGCATCGCAGTAAATTATTTCATTAGTTATTTTCTGACAGTTTTTTCAGTTCATCCCACCGGGCATCACTCTCCTCTTCCCCTGCAACAAGATGATCTTCCAGTTTCCTGATCATCTCCGGATCGCAAGTTGAACGGCCCTGATCATTATCAGGATGAATCCGTTTCAAAGGAAGAGCCAGGTGGGTGTATTCATAAAAATACTGACTCAGGTCAAGTTCATGTTCATCGGCAGGCATTATAATCATGTCAGGATCATTCTCCTCCCACTCGCGTCCCTGCTTCACATAGAGCCTGTTGGTACTTGAGAGAGGGAGGTAAAACGGATCAAGGCACCTGTCACATATCACTTCGGCAGAGCCTTCAATAACAATATTAAGCTCCAGATGGGTGGACCGCTTATCCAGCGTCACCTCAGCCTTCATCTCTCCCCTGCTAATCTCAGACCCTTCATAAGCCTCAAAGAAGTCGTCTCCTATTGCAAATTCGTAGGTATATCTGCCTTCCTTCAGTCCGGCGAGTGGTATTGAATACAACCCGGTCATCTTCCTTTTTTCGGTCTGCAAAATTATAAATCCTCTTCCAATAAAAAAAATTATCAACAAAAAAGTAACACTGCCCTCTTAGTTCGCCACTTACCGGAATAAAAACGCCTTCTGCCGGAAATGTATGGCAGGGTGGGGTAACGGATAATATTTTTGTTCCGTAATAATATCCGACGCATCATGAAAGATCACAACAGTAATCCGTTCAAAGGAGTGGCAAAACTCCTGATAACAATAGGTATGGTGATGCTGATTGCAAGGCTTGACCTGCTTAAACTCGGATCGCCTCCCGATTATTTTACCTGGGAAATGCTGCTGATATTCTTCGGCATTTTCAACCTTCTCAGCCTTGACCTGGTGACCAGCTTACTTCTCTTTGCCGCCGGGTTCTGGTTCCTGATGCCCGAGATGACTGTACAACTCTCACCTTTTTACAGGTCAATATACTGGCCATCTGTGCTGGTGGCTGTCGGGATCGCCTTCATGTTAAGGCCGGTCATCAAAAGTCTGAAATTTTAACCCAACAAATAGTTAAAGATATGGAAACCAACGTACAAAAACCGAAAAGAGATTCCGATACCTCCAACAGGTTCATCATCGGGATATTACTGGTCATCGCCGGATTTATTCTGATCCTTGAGAAGACAACCGTTCTCCCTGCACCCCTTGATCATTTCATTGAAGATATAATATTCAGCTGGCAGATGCTGCTGATAGTCATCGGAGTGATCACCCTGGCCGGCTCAGGCAACAAGACGCCGGGTATTGTACTTATCGCTGTCGGTGGATTCTTTCTCATACCTGAGCTTTTCAGCGACTACTTCAGGTCATTCAATTTCTTCTGGCCGGCACTCTTTATCGTGATAGGAGTGGTTCTGCTCATCAATTCCAGGCGGCTGGGTGACAGACTGCACTATTCAACGGGAAGCAAGGCAGACATGATAGACTATGTCAACGTCTTCAGCGGTGCCGAGCGTCAGCTTATCACCGAAAATTTCATGGGCGGAAAAGTCACTTCAGTCTTCGGCGGAGGAGAAGTGGACCTGACAAGATCATCACTTGCCCCTGGCAACAACGTAGTTGAAATTACTTGTATATTTGGGGGAACAACGCTCATTGTTCCTGAAAGCTGGAATGTCATAATTGACGTCACTCCCATTCTCGGAGGTTTTTCCGACGGCCGTAAAATCGGAAGTGATGTAATAAGAGATACCACCAGGTCACTGACAGTCAAGGGTGTTGTTATATTCGGAGGTGGTGAATTAAAATGCCGTAAATAACGTATGAGGCACCCTGTAATTGCGAACCGGTCAAGATTACTGGTATGGTGGCTGGCCTGGGCAGCACTTGCTGCCGGCCAGTCATCACTTATTCACTTTGTCTATGGGAGCAGCACCGATGCAGCTATAGCTGACGGTATTATCTCGATGACTCTTTTCGGATTGATCGGTCTTGCCGTCTGGTTCCCCTTAAGGTACATGCTCAAGGACAATACTCAGATCTATTCAGATATCCTGAACCTTGTGCTTACAGGTACTGTCACGATTATTTTCTGGCTTATTGCAACCAAATTTCTTGTGAGGGCAATTGTCACGGAAAAGATGGATTATCAGCTGTTCTGGCATTCGGTCATATTTTTCCGGATCACGGCGGGAGTGCTTATCTTCTTCCTCATCATACTCGTCTATTATTTGTTCCTCAGCGCCACCAAGCTGGCAGAAAAGGCTTCCCGCCAGGCACAGCTGGAATCGCTTGTACGAGAGGCAGAGCTAAAAATCTTGCGATCACAGATTAATCCGCACTTCCTGTTCAACAGCCTTAACTCCATCAGTTCGCTCACTGTGACAGACCCCGTCAAAGCGAGAGAGATGATAGTAAAGCTGTCGGATTTCATGCGCTACTCTCTCTCATCGCGTAACGATCAGCCAGTGACGCTCAGGAATGAAATGGAGAGCCTCAGGCTATACCTGGAGATCGAGAAGATCAGGTTCAGTGACCGTCTGGTCATAGAAGAGGAGATAAGCGATGAGTGCCTTCCGGCTCTGCTGCCGGGGCTGCTCTTGCAGCCGCTGTATGAGAATGCGGTCAAGCACGGAGTGTACGAATCAACGGACAGGGTCACCATCAGGACCTCGGTCAGGAGGGATGGTGATTGGGTAGTAATCTCGGTAACAAATAACATTGATCCCGAGGCAATAGTGACGCGGAAGGGGGCCGGCATAGGGCTGAAGAACGTGAGAGGCAGGCTTGAGCTCTTCTACGGGGAGAAGGGAGAGATGACGGTTACCCGTAATGATGACAGCTTTAATGTCAACATGAGATTTCCTTACCAGGAATAGCCGGAAACTGTAAAAATCACCTGAAAATATGAAAAAGATAAGGGCACTGATCATTGAAGATGAATCCCCTGCAAGGGACCTGCTCAGGTTTATGCTTAAGGATCACCCGGAGATAGAGGTGATAGGCGAATGCGGCGACGGGTTCTGTGGTGCGAAAGAGATTAAGGATAAACGGCCTGACCTCATATTCCTGGATATACAAATGCCCAAACTGACAGGCTTTGAGCTGCTTGAGGTTCTGGATGAGAGACCGCAGGTTATCTTCACCACTGCCTTTGATCAGTATGCCATAAGGGCATTTGAGCTTAATGCCGTCGATTATCTGCTCAAGCCGTTTTCCAGGGAGAGGTTCGATGATGCTCTTGCCAAGGCTGTCAGCCGGATAGGGATGGAGACCGAAGAGCCTGTCAGAATTGAGAACCTCATAACCACCGTCACCGAAGCGGAAGGGTACCTGACAAGGATAGTATTCAGGAAGGGGGCCGGGATAAAAATCATTCCGCTGAACAACATCTCTTACCTTGCTGCAGAAGATGACTATGTCATGATCTATTACAATGAAGGCAAAGCCCTGAAGCCCAAGACCATGAAATACTATGAGGAGCACCTTCCCCCGTCGCTCTTCCTGAGGATACACAGGTCATTCATGGTGAACGTGGAGCATATTACCCGCCTTGAACCCTACAGCAAGGATAACTATGTTGCAGTCCTCAAGTCAGGGGAAAAGATTCCTGTCAGCAGGGCCGGATACAAACTCCTCAGGGAGAAGCTCAGCTTTTAATCATGATCCTTCAGCCTGTTGCATTTAGGCCTGAACTTTAAGTATTCTCCCGCGGGCCTGTAACGTCTGAATATTAGGCGTGGAACGGGGTCATACCCGTGGGTCCCGCCCGGCCTGCATCGCAGAATACGTCCTGTAGACATCAGAAAGGCCCTGACCGGACCATGAAGCCTGAAGGCATCAATGGCATACTGTGAACAGGTTGGAATGTGCCTGCATGACGGAGGGGTAAACGGAGAGATGAACCAGCGGTAGAAATATACCGGAACAAGCAGCAAAAAAGATAATATCTTTGCCATCGCCTTCAGCATCGCTGCCAAAGATAAGGTGATTGACATGACAAAATGACCTGATGGCAGAACAAAATGCTTATGGCAGACGTTTTGAAGTATAAAAGGAAAAATTAACGGAGGATAAAAAATGGATGGAATGTTCATGCATAACGGAGCTTACTGGATCATATTCATAGTCTTCATGGCGCTAAGCTGGATTGTAAGCGCCAGGCTCAAATCAAAATTCAGGCAATATTCCAAAGTGCCTATCGGAAGCGGCATGACCGGCCGCGATGTTGCAGAAAAGATGCTGCGTGACAGCGGTATTAAGGATGTCAGCGTTAACAGTGTTGAGGGTGAGCTGACTGACCATTACAACCCGATGAAGAAAACCATCAACCTGAGCCGTGAGGTTTACTCAGGCGCCAGTGTTGCTGCCGCTGCAGTTGCTGCTCACGAGACCGGCCACGCCATCCAGCATGCCAGGGCATATGCATGGCTGACCCTGAGGTCAAAACTGGTGCCTGTCGTCAGCTTCTCATCAAACTGGGTGCAGTGGGTGCTTCTTGCCGGTGTGATACTTCTCAACTCGAGGCCGGAGATACTCCTGATCGGAATAGTGCTTTTCGGACTCACAACCCTGTTCAGCATCATAACGCTGCCTGTGGAGATCAATGCATCAAAGAGAGCCCTTGCATGGCTTGCCGACTCCGGCATAACATACTCGGGGACACATGACAAGGCTGAGGATGCACTAAAGTGGGCTGCATATACATACGTAATCGCCGCACTCGGATCACTTGCAACGCTCGTATACTACATCATGATGTTCCTGGGCTCCAGGGACAGATAGAGGAATCTCTTCATCTTCCCTCAACATAGAGGAATTTCGTTCTCTTGACCATGTAACTTATGACGGCCCAGAATATCAGGGCTGCCACCAGCAGTACTATATAGAGCGATTCCATGTATATCTTTCCCGTAACGGCCAGGTTGCGCACCATGTCAAGCACGGCAAATACAATAAACAGGTTGGCTGCCCTGTTGTATTCACGCTTCAGAACCGCCCTGAAGGAGAACGGGAGAAGTGGCTTTGTGTAATGCCTGAATCCCGGTATCACCGCCTTTACCCGAAAAGCCCAAATGTCATAGGCCTCTCCGAATTTGCGGCGGAGATACTGCTCCTCGGCAAAAATAATTCTCTCATAACATATCCAGAAGAGCAGGATATAGATTACAGTGCACCATACAGACCTGAGGAAAAGCACAGGTCCGAGACCCGCAAGAAAGTTTCCCGCATAAAGGGGATGGCGTATAACCGAGTAAATGCCCGTGGTATTGAGCTCGTCTGCCAGCTGATCTATCACACTCCTGCCCGAAGTGTTCCTGGGGACGTAGCCGAGGGTATACGACCTGAGGGCCTCTCCTGCCAGCGATACGGCGATACAGATCAGCTCCCATGTCAGGCTGAAGTATATTACGCTCCTGTTTGCTATGAACAGATAACCGGAAGCCAGAGCGACGATGGCCACCGGTAACCAGTTTCTTCTTCTGAATAACCAGTTTCCGGATTTCTCAAGTTCATGGACAAGTGACATACAATCGGCGTTGATGCCGTAAATGTATGAAAATTTCAGAAACTATACTTTATCCTGAGGAAGCCCATGTTGATCTGTGTCTCATCACCTGAGACAACGCTCTCGAAATACTGCCATACCAGTGAGAAGTCGACGTTTTCAGCCAATGAGAAGTCAACTGAGGGGCCTGCATAATAACCCTTCAGATCAGGATACCATATAGCTGACAGAGAGAGGTTAAGCAGCGGCATAGGGGTATAGGTCACCTGTCCCATGATGGTGAACTCAGAGAAGGCGAGGCTTCTTGCGGTTAATCCCCCCCTGTAAAAATCCCTGAAGCTGTCAATGGCAACAGGATTGTTTGAATACATAAACTGTGTGATGGCGGTGAATTTATCAGAAAATACCCTGTCGATGCCGGCTGTTGCTATCACTGTCCCCTCTTCAGACGGTGCGTCTCCGAAGGGGAGAAACCATGTTGCCTCGCCTCTCAGCGAGTATGAGCCGGCATTGGCTGACCACCCTGTTCCGAGGGTAATCATATCTCCTTCACTCTCCCCGGCAAGAAACTGAAGGTCGGCGTAAGGGATGGTGAACCGCCATAGAGCTGCAGCAGTGACCGCCCCGGTGTTATCTGCCTTTACTGCTATTTCAGCAGACGAAGAAGCCCCCGGTGACCAAATAACCCTTACGGCGTCGCTGCCGGGACGTTCGATATAGTCAAAATCAAAATAGGAGTATGTATTGAAGATATCATTGGGATTCCATACCAGCGCCTGGCTCCAGTTTATGCGCTGGCGGCCTGCCCTGACCTGAAGGGTCCCTGCAGTGAAATCGACTGATGCCCTGTCAATGAAGGTATTTAAAATGACTGACTGTTCATCGATTATATTCCATGACATGTCAACCCATCCCTGGTCATAGCCTATCGAAGAGGCGTATGACGGATCTGCAAGCAGCAGATCGCCCGTTATGAGCCTGTTCCGCACCTCGAGGGTGATGGTTGTCCTGCTGCCCGGATAGGCTTTGAAATTGAGCCTGTTATGCAGCATGCTGCTGTTTATCCAAATATCGGAAGGGTACTCAAACATGGCGTTATGCAGCCACGATGCATAGCCGCCTGCCGAGAACTTCTCCGGCGTCTCCTGCGACTGCGAGGATATCGTAAGAATTATCGCAGCCACTGTCAGCAGAGCCCTTTTCTTCATCAGTTATTGTTTACCCTTACGTCAGAGACAATGCGGCCGTCTTCCAGTGTTATGACCCTTCGTGCCCTCTTCATCACCCTTATGTCATGAGTCGAGAAGATGAAGGTCATCTTTTCATCATGATTAAGTTTCTCCATTATATCAAGCAGTGTCTCTGCAGATTTTGTGTCGAGGTTTGCCGTGGGTTCATCTGCCAGGATGAACTCCGGCCTGGGGGCCAGTGCCCTCGCCACTGCTACCCTCTGCTGCTGCCCCCCTGACAGTTGCGAGGGGCGGCTGTTGTGACGGTCAGAGAGGCCCACGGATGCCAGCATCTCATCGGTGCGGGCCTTGCGTTTCTCTTTGGGCCACTTCTGCAGATTCAGGATGAACCCGACGTTTTCCGAAGCAGTGAGAACCGGTATCAGGTTATACGACTGGAAGACGAAGCCCACATGTTCCATCCTGAAGTCGATCAGTTCCGAAGGCTTAAGTTCGGAGAGCCGGTGGCCTGCGACAATGATCTCCCCTCCGGTGGGCTGGTCAAGGCCGCCGATCAGGTTCAGCAGCGTTGTCTTACCTGACCCTGACGGCCCGACAATCACTGCAAAATCACCTTTCTCAAAGCTGAGAGTGACACCGTTGACTGCCTTCACCTCTACCTCGGTATCATGGTAGGTCTTATACACGTCATTGATTTCGACTACTTTCATGGTTATCGGGTTTTGTTGTTATTCTCCTCTTAAAGCTTCCACCGGATTTAACTGCAGCGCCTTTCGGGCAGGGTATATGGCTGATAATATTCCGGTGATAACGATCAGCACGGTCAGCATTATAAAGAAATCTGCACCTATTGTGGGATAGAGATGGGCAGAGTATCCGAATGCTTCCATCCCTTCCGAATACTTCACCAGGTTAATGCCGGTGCGGCCGGTTATTCCTATGACTATCCCGCTTACCACCATGCCGGCAAAGCCTCCCACGACCGAGAGGAATATCGATTCGAGCATTATCATGGTGAAAACACGGCGTCGGTTCATCCCTATTGCAGACAGCATGCCCAGCTCGCGCGTACGCTCGAGGACAGACATAAGCATTGTATTCACTATTCCGAAAGCCAGGGCAGCCAGTATCAGTGCCATAAAAATGCCGTAGATCTGGTTCATGTAATCGGCTATCATGGCCAAGTCTGTCTGTATCTCCTTCCAGTTCATTACTTCAAGGCCGGGGAGAGCCTCCGTCACTTCCGGGGTAATCCTGTCAGTGAGGTCATTGTCTGCCAGCCGTGCAATTATCCGGTGGTACTCTCCCTCCCCGAGGCCAGTCAGCCTGCGGAGTTCATTTTCGGGAACAAAGACTGACATCGCTTCGAAAAGGTCGTTGTTTGTACGGAAGATGCCGCATATCCTGAACGCAGCCCCGGTCTGGTTGTCGTCAGCATCAAGAAAGGTAAGTATGATCCTCGACCCTTCGCGGTATGACCAGGCTGCTTCCCTGATCATCATCCCGTATTCTTTTGCCTCCCTGGCAGATAACAGTCCGGCAAGGGCTTCCGTCAGTTTCTTCTCGGTGGTGAACCGCTGATTTTCAAGTGGTTTAAGCTTCTGAACCACTGAAGATGGCACCCCGCCTTCTTCAAGAGTACCGAGCGACTCCTCCGTCAGAATGTACCTGATGATGTAGAGTTCCTTTGCCAGTTTCTCTCCGATGAAGGCACTGTTGAGCCTTGTGTCACTGCCGAAGTAGCTCCCTGTTCCAGGGATAAGCCTCGTTTTGAGGGTGAATATCTCCTCTTCCCCTTCGACATTTATGCCGGTGATCTCCACTCCGGTGCTCCCTGCAGAGGTAGAGGCAATGCCTCTTACAATGATCCTTTCTGCGATATGGGTTACTTCCGGTATGTTTTGAAGTACTGAGATCACTTTTTCGGGCTCCGGGATGACGTTTTTCAGGTCACTGCTGCTCCTGAACTCTTTGTTGTTGATCTGGATATGCGAGAGCTCCTCGTTCACAGCGGCATCAATCCTCTGAACAATGGAACTGTTTATTGCTGCCATCGCAAAGACACCTGCAAAGACACCCACCGTAACGGCGGCGATGACTGTCAGGCTTCTTGTCCTGTTCCTCCAGACGTTTTTCCAGGCAATAGATGTTATCATGATTTCTTCCGTTAGGCCCTGATAGCATTAATAACATTCATTTTGAAGATCTTGCGGACGCTGAAGGTGATCGCAATCAGAAGGATAAGGAGGACGATCACCACCTGCCACAGGTAATATGTGTCCGGCAACAGCATCGGCATCACGGGATCGAAACCGTAATCCTCATACATCTTTGCCATCTCACCGGTAAAACGGAGTGGTCTGGCATACCCGAGGAATACGATGGGAAGCGAACCTGCCACGCCGGCTGCCACACCGAGGAACCCCACCAGAAACATTTCCATGGAAATCACTTTGGCCAGCTTGCCTTTCTGCATGCCGATGGATACCAGCATGCCAAACTCACGACGTCTTTCAGCCATCATCATCAGCACTGTTCCGAATACCCCGAAGGCTATCACCAGGTAGAGGATACCGATCATTATTGCACCGCTCTTGTTGTCTGCCTCCATCTGGTTAAGGAGAAGGGCATTCATCTCCTTCCATGTGCGGATGGCGAGACCGTCACCTGTAATCTGTCCCAGCCTGTTACGGGTCATAATAATGTCATCCTCTTTTGTATCCCGTACGCTTATAATGGCGGAGGTAGCCATACCCGGGGAGGCATACAGATAGCGTGCATCATCGAGGGTGAGGTACACAAACCTGTTGTCTATTTCAGGCTGTGGCATCAGTACAATGCCTTTTATAATGTACAGCCCCGCTGCTGTTGCTCCGTGATAACCCTGCCCCATCAGCACGAGAGTATCTCCCACGCCGGCATGAAGATATTCTGACAGCCCATTGCCGATGACAGCATAACCCGAATCGGCAGATGTCAGGTAACCATTCTCAAAAGCGGCATGCTTTCTGAAGAGCGGGAGGACATCACTTGTATCAGTCCTGCCGATGCCAAGGATGGAGATGAGACTTGCCTCGTCAGTGAAAGATTCATTGACAAATACATCAAGCAATTTCCCTGTCCGGCCTGGCAGGTTTTCAGCCTTCAGGGCCTCAACAGCCTCCGGGGTCAGCCTGTACCTGACAAGGCGGTTTATGATGTTAAGTCCCTTCATCTCATCTTCGGGGTCCATCCCAATTACCATGACCCCCTGTGTGCGGCTGCCGGCTGCGGCAAGGGCAAATGACTCGAGTTTGGGAATGACGGCAGTCACGTTCGGATCATCCTCTATCCTGCTGATGAGTTCAGGATCAATGACAAAGCCGTTGTCAAGGCTTGACTCATCTATGTAATCAGTATGCTGAAGCTGCAGATAGCCGGTATACGATTCAATGACATCCCTGTACATCTTCTGATATGTTCCAAGCTGGAACGATCTCATTACCAGTGCGAAGAACACCGCAAAAAAGACTGAGGCGGCAGTGATGAGGGTTCTTCTCCTGTTTCGCCACAGGTTCCTCCAGGCGAGCTGATAATCCTTCATAGCGATAACCCTTTCATTAACTGGACCTTACCTTATGGTTTTCATGTTTTGCTGGGAGAAGAAACTCTCTTCCAGTTCAATATTGAATTTCACCTCCAGGATCTTCAGAACGGTTTTATTACCCTCCTCTTCTGCCGGCACAAGCTCAATGACCGAGGGTATGAACCTGCCGTCCATGGTCTTCAGGCCGGTGCCTCTCTCTGTTCGGACCAGGTATCCGTCCTCATCGTAGAGCTCAGCCTTCAGGACAATGAATTCCTTCTTGTCAACCCACCATACCTGATGCCCCCAAAGGACATCGGCATCATCCTTCGCCAGAAGCTTTATCTTATGGCAGAGGCGGCTGTCGATTTCCTCCTCTCCTTCAACAGAATGGGTATAGTCATTCACCACAGACGATTCCCTGAGAATATCGTCATTGGTATAGTCCGATCCCATCCAGCCCTGTGACATCATTGAGGGGGGGAGTTTTATCAGCCTGCTTATGGCAGGGTTCCAGCTCCACATCTCATTGCCCCGCTTGAGGAATGTCTGTCCCTTTTCACGGGCAGGGGCGGTTATCAGTGTCAGGGCGTAATCGTCTTCGAGCGACCATGATTTGAATTCAACGGTTCGCTCCCATGTGGGGCGGACGATTGTCATTGACATCACGCTGTAGCCTGACAGTTCACCGTTGAACTTCTCGTCGGCCTTCCTGATAATCTCCGTGGCTGTTAGCTGCTGGGCCGTTAAAACATTAAAGAGAGGCATCATCAGCAGCGCCGCAAAGACAACGGTTACCGGATTCATTGCTCTTTTCATTTGTATCTTTTTATTAAAGCATCCGTAACTTTTTCAAAATACTCACCCTGATATTGCTCTTCGGAGAATATGGATGTAAGGGCGAAACCCTTGACCGCATTTATAAACATAAGAAGATCGGTCATAGGGTCATAGTCGGGCCCGGCACTCTCTCCCTTTTTCCTGAAATAGCCTACCAGGAGCATCATCATATTGTCAGTGTATTCCCTGAAGGGGCGTCCTGAGATATTCAGGGAGCCGGACGCTTCGCCGAACAGCCTCTCGTATACACCCGGCTGCATCATGATCCTGAAGAGCAGCTTCCAGAACTGCCTTTTTTCATGGAGCACCATGAACACCTTCCGGATGAACATCTCAAATTCTTCGGGAGTCAGATGGCTGTCATTATCGGGATTGAAGTATTCATATATTTCGGTCACCGACCTGTTCATGATGGCCGCCAGGAGATCCTCCTTGCTCTTGAAATAGTTATACATGAGGCCTTTTGAGATTCCTGCATGCCTGGCAATGTGGGTAATGGTGGTGGCATGATACCCTACATTCGAAAAGTGTTCAAGGGCCGTATTCATAATGAGGGCTTTTTTCTCCTCCCTCATCTCCTCGAATCTTGCAGATGATCTCGGTGACATATTTTTTGACTAAACGTTCATTCAACAAAAACCCCCTTTAAAAACCGCTCTTTGATTGACCGGTCGGTCAAAGTTAAAAAGTGATTTTTAAAAATGCAAAACTTTCTGTAATTTTTTTTGAGGCATTCCTGGAATTACAGCAAATAATATTGTAGTTATTATAGCGCGCAGCGCATTCAGTATTATAGGAAACCATGCTATTAAAGACCAAAGCGCGCAGCGCTTTGAGTATCGCAGAAGGCTGGATACACGGGACTAACTACCGGGATCAGAGGGAGTAAGCAAAAAATCAACCAGATTTTGCCATTTTATACCATTTCGTACGTTGCCATAATGGCTGTCCATAGACAAGACCAGTTTGGGATAATTGTCTCTTACAGATTCAAGAATCCCAAATTCTCTTTCAATAGCTTGTTCATCTGAAAGCAAATAGGTAACTTGTATGTAAGATTTGGCGTTCCCCTTTACTGCAATAAAATCTATCTCACGTTCATATAACTTGCCAATATGAACTTTATACCCGCGTGCAAGCAGTTCAAGGTAAACTACATTCTCAAGCTTCCCGGATATGTCCTGAAACTTATCACCCAGCAAGGATTGCATAAAACCTATATCACCCAGATAGTATTTATCGTACAGCTCCAGCTGCCTTTTCCCTTTTATGTCGAACCGGCTCACCCTGTGAGCCATGTATGCCTGAGAAAGCCAATGCAGATAATTCTGCACCGTGTCAGCAGAGCTTGTCAGTTGTTGAGACTTAATATAGTTGCTTATACCTTTGGCGGTAGTTATATTGCCAATATTATCAGCAAGATAGGTGGCTATCCTTTCAAGCATTGCTACATCACGAACCTGATTTCGGGATACCACATCCTTAAGAAGAATGGTGCTGTATATAGCGCTTATATACTGGCCGATCACCTCATCAGAAAATTCCATGCTATGAATCCCCGGGAAACCTCCATATTTCATGAAAAGGGCAAACTCATCACTCTTGTCTGTTTCTGTTTTATTTCTGAATGTAAGAAATTCGCTGAATACCAGCGTATTCATCTTAAATTCGATATACCTGCCTGTCAGAAGTTTTGCCAGGTCGGATGAAAGCAAATCCGCATTGGACCCCGTTATACAAATGTCTGCAATTTCATCTGCAAAAAAACCGGCGATCGCTTTCTCCCATTGTTCAATTTCCTGAACCTCATCAACAAAGAGGTACTTCCTGCCTTTGGTTTTATTCAGATTTTTACTTACATAAACATGAAGATCCGAGTATGTCCGGATAAAGTCAAATTTTAATGAATCCTTATTGATATACAGAATGCTGGCGGAGCTTATACCTTTCGATTCCAACTCATTAATCAGCAGTTTCAGGAAGGTGCTTTTCCCACATCTTCTTATCCCGGTAATTACCTTTATTACTGGTTTGTCAATATAGGGAGCTATACGATCAAGATAAATGTTTCTCTTAATCATTTTCGAGTATATTATGATTATTGCAAATATAAGTAAACAATTCGACTATACTCGTTTTGAGTGTTATTTTACCCTGTATGGATTGCTTTCCCCTAAAAACAACCTGACCAGTATTTCTTAAACAGGCACAGGCTTATTACCCTTACCGCTTCGCCGTTCTCCGTGCTCTTCAGGCATCCTGTCCGGTTCGTTCAGTCCACAGTCCACAGTCGGCAGCCAGCAGTCAGCAAGAGACAGTCAACCCGCATAACCCTTTAACTTTCGACTTTATGGACTTTAGACCTTCAGACTTCAGACCCCAGACCCTAAAACGTCTCCAGCAGCTTCAGCAGCTTCTCTCTCTCCGTCCGCCCCCCGGTCATCTTCAGCATCTCTGACAGCCAGGTGCCGTACATCGGGTTGGGAAGGACAATGTATCTCGTGCCGAACAATTCCCTGTCAGCATCAACAGCATCAAGGCCGAAATCAGAACCGCGCTGCTCATACACTCCGCTGAGGTCAGCGAGGTTGTCGCCTACCAGCAGGATAATCTCATAATCTTTCTCTATCAGTGCCCGTCTCTCCACCTTTGACGATGTGTTATCCTTCAGAATTATATGTACGCTGTCGGCATCGGCAAATCCCAGGGCAACCATGTTTGTGATGGTCGGGCCCATCTCCCGGACAGTTCTGTTTGATACATAAAACACCTCAACACCGATCGAATCTGCATACCGGGTAAACGCCACCGCCCCGGGCAGCGCTTCTGCCTCAGCAAGCTCTACCCATCGCGTCCAGTCCTGGTTGTTGAATGCCTTGTTCTCTATCACCTGCCAGCCCTGGAACGGACTGTTGTCGAGGAGCGTTTCATCTATGTCAAGCACCACGGCTGCGGGCTTCGTCCGGCCAGTCCATGCCAGGTTCTCCGAAAGGGCTATCTCCGCATTGCGGAAACACTGATAGTACAAGGCCCGCATCTCGGCCGACTTCTGATACCAGAGAGCTGACAGGATAAGCTGGTCCTGCGACTCCTGCGGGGTGACCGTACCGGTCTTCATGCTGCCGCATGAAACCAGAATTACTAAAAAGGTAATAACGACAATCTGCTTCATCTTTTTTTATATTACTGAATATGAGCTATATGCTGACCATCAAATAGTCTGTGGCCAACTTCCTAAATAACAAATAATTGTCTAACCGTGCCAATTATATTGTGAAAGATTTTTATCTTTAACAGGTTATATCAAAACGTAATCTGCAATGTCTACACTAAAGCTGATGCTGGGGCTGATTCCTTCTACTTCAAAAATTGAACAGGAAGAGAAGGCTCTGATCGCCGAACTGGAAAAAATGATCTCCTTCGCCAGCTCCGCAACGCTGGCAAGATATAATGAGCTGCATGAGAGTGTCAACTCTGCCTCATTCAAACAAAAAAGGCGGGAGATAGAATCGCTTACATATAAAGGTTCCGAGGAGTGTGCCAGGGAGAAGGAGTGCATGTCACTGAAGAAGGCAAAAGACATTGTTCTCTATTTTAGAACGGAAGGAAGCCAGCCTCTCAAAAATTTCACCTCACTTGACGGATCCGCAAGGATAAAGGAGATCGAAGACCTTGAGAGATATATCCAGTCTCCTGAATTCAGGATGAAAGAGAAGATGAAGCCAATCACTTTCAAAAACACGGAAGAATATGGCAAGTGGCTTGAGTACAAGAAGCTGAAGGGCGACAAAGAGGTCAGGAAGAACCTGAATCCTGACAAGGTCAGAAAGTATGAAGAGCTTAAAATGTTTGTCACCTCAGCAGCCTTCCTGGTTAAGAAGAATATGAAACCTGTGACCTTCAAGGAAACTCCGGAATATCAGAAGCTGCTTGAGTTCCGCAGCAAGCGTAGTGCATCCGATGTGGCCTCCTATTATAAATTCAAAGCTTCGAAAGAACTGGCCAACTATTCTCAGGTAAAAGATTCAGCCCGGTTAAAGCGCCTCGCCGAATTGCAGGAATATTTGAAAACCAAAGAGTTCAGTGAAAAGAAAGAATATCTCCTTGACAGGAAGCGCTTTGAAAAGAGTGAGATGTTCAGGGAATTGAGGGAATATACCGATCTCAAAAACTCTGCCGACATCAAATGGTATTTTACCGTAAAGGACTCTAACAAGTTCGATCTCCTCAGGCAGCGTGAGCTGAAATTCAGTGATGAGTTCGAAGGCACTGCACCGGATAGTTCGAAATGGCTCAACAGGTACTACTGGGGAGACAAGCTCCTGCATGACAGTTACAGCATAGCCACTGATCTTCACTGTTATACTCCATCAGACAACTTCGAGGTACGGCACAGTGTGCTCAGAATAATAACCAGGCCGCAGAAGACAACAGGTAAGGTATGGGATCAGGAGAGGGGCTTCTATTCAAAGGACTTCCAATTCACATCGGGGATCATCAACACAGGCTCCTCGTTCAGGCAGAAGTACGGCATATTCTCGGCTAAAGTAAAGCTGACTGATCAGCATGTGCGCAATGCATTCTGGCTTATAGGCGACCGTATCACTCCTCACATCGATGTATGCAGGTCAGGGAGCGGCAAGGTGTGGTTTGACCTCTTCACATCTCCGGGGAATCACTATAAGAAGAGCATCGGGTCAAAATATCTCTCAGACTTCTTCATCTTCACCCTCGAGTGGAGGCCGGAAAGCCTTGTCTGGAAGATCAACGGCGTGGAGGTGATGAGGCAGACCAGCGGTGTGCCGCAGGAGGAGATGTTCATCAACCTTGCCGGGGGGGTTGACAAACCTATCGGAGGCATTTCGTCGATGGAGGTTGACTGGGTAAGAGTTTACCAGTTTAAATAACATACCAGTACCGACGCCCAGGCTGGGCGTCGTTAAATAGCATGTGGTGGCGGCGCTCAGGTTGGGCGTCGTTACTTTTTTTTTACTCATACTGTAACAAAAGGGATCCTGTGGCCGTCTTTATACTGTCACAGAGACCTGAATGACCGTAAAAGAGTACAATAATTCAGTAAAGAAGTATGGTGACCCTGTCTACCGGTTCATCTGCAGGAGCATTAAAGACCGCGAAAGAGCGGCGGACATCGTACAGGATACTTACGAGAAATTATGGAACTGCGTTACTGAGGTCGATGTCAATGCGGTTAAGTCATGGCTTTTCACATCAGCCTACAACAGGATGATAGATGTCATCAGGAAAGACTCGAGGCTTGTGGCGGTTGAGTTTTATGATGATGCATCACTTTATGCCGAGGATAACAGCACCGATCTGAACGAGGTGCTTCATCATGCCCTCGACAGGCTTCCGGCAGTACAGCGGTCGGTAATTCTCCTTCGCGACTATGAGGGCTACAGTTATCAGGAGATAGGTGAGATAACCGGACTCACCGAGTCACAGGTGAAAACCTATATTTTCAGGGGACGAACAGCCCTGAGGGTTTATCTTGTAAAAACATCCGTCTGGCAATGAAAAGCGATAATGAATATCCGCGTCTGGTTCCGCCAGATGACATTTTTCCCCGACAGGGAAGTCTGTTACGATCGCCGCATGACCTCCCCGATGACCAGTTCAGCCTCCTGGCCGCTGCATGGGCAGAAGGAGCTCTCACGGGAGAGAGTCTAACTGAAGTGGAATCAGTAATTGCCGCTGACATTGAAAAAAGAGTCTTTGCAGAAAGCTTCAGGAGGCTGAGGCTTAAACCCGGAACAGAGAAATGGGAGGGCCGCAACAGGCTTCTCAGGTCAACGCCGGAAGAGAAGGCTGTCAGGCGCACCCTCATTTATGCCATTGCTGCTGCTGCCGTTGCTCTTACAATCATTACTCTCAGACCCATGGCTGAATATCAAGCGACAGGGCTGACTCCGCAGGTTCTGCCGGGCGTTACAGTGACAGCTGATGTTAAACCGCCTGTCACCCCTGCAATGCAGTGGCCAGGTGAGAAACCTGCTGATAAATTTCAGCCGCAGCCAGCAGAGGCTGAGGCTATGATCGCCCACTCAGAAAATGAAGTGATAAACAGGGACAGACCCCTGGAAGCCGGGATGGTGGCTGAGACTCCGGTGATTGTCTCCGGGATTGCTGCAACAGATCTCATTTCACTGCCTGTCAGAAATATACCGTCTCCTGCAGAGCCTGTGGCCGAGCGCAACTGGATAGTCAACAGCATTGCCGGATTATCAAAGTCAAGGACAAAGGAGGATAAGCCTGTTGACGGCTATGGCATTGCAGGCTCCCTGGTAAAAAGTGTAAATACCATACTGGGGTGGGAAATGGAGCTCGAAAAAGTCTCCACTGACCAGGGAGAGCCGGTAGCAGTAAGTTTCAGCTCAGGATTGCTGACCTTTTCTTCACCCGTAAAAAAAAGTAATCAGTGACTGTAACTTTTGACCTTCACTGATCGTCACAGAATAAAACATAAACACATTTCGCCATGAAAAGAATAGTTTTAACATTAATTGTTGTCCTGTCACTGATCCTGCCCTCGCAGGCACAGGAGAAGGAACAGAAAGTCAAGACCCTTGAAGAACTCGAACAGAAGGCAGGAGAGCCTGCCGTTCCTGACACACTGCAACTGCCGGAAGAGGAGGCCGCTGTTATTGAAGATGAGGGACTTCCATCAGAAGAAACATCGACCGTCAATGTCGGCGACATTGTCACCGTAGAAGAAAAAGGGAATGAGACAATAGTGAGAATAGGCAAGAGAGGTGTCAGGATAATAGAGGAGGACGGTGATACTGAAATCCATATCGGAGAGTGTTATGATGACAGCTCAGAAAAGCCCGGAAAGCGTTCCTTCAAGGGACATCTCGGAGGTGTTGAGTTCTCATTCAACGGCTATATGTCAGACTTCTGGACTACATCGCTTGATCCTTCGGAGAGCTACATGAATCTTAACACCGCCAAATCAACCACGTTCAACATTATCTTCCCCAATGTAAGCCTGGCCTTCACGCCTCATTTCGGCCTGGTGGCTGCAATAGGGATCAACTGGAGCGATTACCACTTCGACAACAATAACAATATCGCCACTGATGACGACGGGTATGTGATACCCGTGTATCCGCCTGACGGTATCAGTTTCGAAAAGACCAAGCTAAACACCACTTATGCTGTGTTGCCGATTATCCTGGAAGGACAGATACCTGTATCAGGCCGCCGGACAATAAATATCGGCGCCGGATTTATCGGAGCGATTAAGCTCGGGTCAAATACCAAGATGGTTTACTACGACCCAGACAAAAAGAAGTTTGAGAACAAGGATGACTTCAGCCTGAACCTGCTGAGATACGGCGCAACCGCACGGGTCGGGTATGAAATGTTCCATGTCTACGGGACAGCCTATTTCTCGCCAATGTTTGAGAAGGGACTTGGGCCTGAGCTTTATCCCTTCGAGGTTGGCATAGCCCTGACATTCAATAACTGACATAAAAGGTACAACATGTAAAGGCCGTTCCTGCCAGGGTGCGGCCTCTTTTTTTTTCCTTATCTTTGCGCGGCGCCGCGATCAACGGCCTGTTGAAAGTATTACCATTAAACCATACAGAAATGAGACTTCTTCTTATCAGTAATTCCACCAATGCAGGAGAGGCATATCTTGACTATCCCAAGAACAACATCCGTAACTTCCTGGGCATCAGTAAGACAAAGGCACTGTTTATTCCCTACGCTGCTGTCACCTTTTCATATGATGATTATGAGAAGAAAGTGAGGGACCGCTTCAGGGAGGTAGGTCATGACGTTGTTTCGATTCACCGGTTTGCTGACCCGGTAAAGGCGGTTATGGAAGCACCTGCCATTGTTGTGGGAGGAGGAAACACATGGATGCTTCTGGACCTTCTGAGAAAGAACGGATTAATTGCTCCTGTCAGGAAAAAAGTACTTGCAGGCACACCCTACATAGGCTGGAGCGCAGGATCAAACGTTACATGTCCGACTATCATGACCACCAATGACATGCCTGTAACGCAGCCCTCCTCCTTCCGTGCCTTTGATCTTATCCCCTTTCAGATCAATCCGCATTATCTTGACGCCAACCCGGCAGGTCATGCCGGTGAGACACGCGAGCAGCGTATCCTTGAGTTCATCGAGGTCAACAGGGAAGTATTCGTTGCGGGCCTGCGGGAGGGCACAATGTTTCTGCTGGAGGATAAAAAACTGTCTCTCATCGGACCGCGTAACGCCCGTATCTTCAGGTACGGCCTTGAGCCTCAGGAGGTCAGGCCCGGCGAAGACCTTTCGTTCCTGCTTAATAAAAGCAAAAAATAACCGTTTATTATCTCTGGCGGGATGAGACTGCTGAAAAACATTTTGCTTACAATTGCCGGGGTGTTTTTCCTTGGAGTGATATCCCTGACTCTCTATGCATGGCTGAGGCGAGACAGGCTTGCTTCAGCATTTGTGGAAAAAATCAATGAGACGATCAACACCAGGATATCATACGGCACAATAAGGGTAACAATTTTTGAATCATTCCCTGGCATCACCGTCAGGTTCAGCGACCTGCTGATCGAACCATCCCCTTACTATAATAAAGCACAATTTCCAGGCGAGGATAATGATACCCTGCTCTTTGCCTCCTCACTGTCACTTACTGCCGCTATACCTTCATTGCTCACAGGAACGGTATCAATCCGTTCCATTACTGCCAGGGAGGGAGAGCTGACCCTGCTGAGAGACAGGAGAGGAGATGTAAATTATAAAGTCTTTTCCAAAGAGTCTGAAGGGGGAAAGAATATAGATCTTAAAAATATAAATATCAAAGGGATAGAGACTGTCTGGCACGACAGGAGCTCAAACGCAAGAATTGAGGGCCTCATCAGTGAGGCTTCTCTCTCAGGTGAAATTTTCAGGACAGGTATATTCCTTAACAGTACACTGGCTGCCTCATTATCATCCCTTGATATTTACGGGATGCACTTTGCCGGCATTCCGGCAGAGGCTTCGGTCAGAATACGCAAGTCAGGGAACTCTCTTTCAATAGCAAAAGGCTCCCTTGATCTCGGGGGGCTGAGCTTCGAGGTAGGTGGGATGGTAAATTATTCCAATACCAGTCTCGACCTCTCTATCGAAGGAAAGAAGATTGATGTGGCTTCTCTGGTAAAGGGGTTGCCCGATAAATGGAGGTTATTGTCCGGAGGGTTCAGTCCATCCGGGATAGTTGACCTCAGATGTAAAATATCGGGACCTTACGGTGATGCAGGCTCGCCGCGCATCGATCTGGCTTATAGCCTTTCAGGGGGCCGCATGAGCCACACATCGACCGGTTTGGATGTGAACAATCTTTCTTTTTCCGGAGGAATGACAACCGGTCAGCCTGGCAGACCGGAGACCTTTCTGCTTTCAGTCGACACCCTGTCTGCAACATACGGGTCTGCCAGGCTGGCAGCAAAATTCAGAATGAGCAATCCCTCCAGGCCCAATATCTATCTCCTGCTCATCGGTGATATCAACTTCAACGACCTGCGGAAGGTGTTCGGTACAGACTTCATCCGCAACCAGACAGGATCAGTCAGAGGCAATATAAAGATGTCGGGGGTTCTGCCTGACAGCCTCAGGCATCTTGTCGCTTCACTCCCATCGCTTGACCCTGAGGTATCCCTTACATTCAGTGATTTCGGGGCCACATTTGCTGCATCAGGACTCCCCTTCACCAATGTTAACGGCTCTGTCGTCATCAATAAAGACCTGACCGCCAGCAATCTCAGCTTCACCCTCCTTGATCAGAACTTTCTTGTTAATGCAAGGATGGCCAACATCACAGACTGGATTGCGGGTAAAACAAGTCCGCTGATGATATCGGGAGATATATCAACCGACAGGTTCGTAACTGCATTCTTCACTGATAACAAGATTGACAGTGTGGCAGCCGGGAAGAAGCCACTGAATATCTTTCCGCCCGATATCACGCTGAACCTGAGAGTCAGGGCTGACAGTATCATCAGCAGAAACTTCAGGGCAGGCAACTTCACCAGTGTGCTGGATTATAAACCCTATATAATTACTTTCAGTGATGTTAGGGCAGAAGGGCTGGATGGGCTCCTGACAGGAGAGCTTATGATAGCCAGGCAAAATAACGGTACTCATATTTCAAGGTCACGGCTTGAGGTGACCAATATTGACCTGAATAAGACCTTCCTGACATTCAATAATTTCGGACAGACATTCATTACCAGCGATAACCTGTTCGGCAGGCTGACAGGAGATGTAACCCTTATGGCTCCGCTCGGCAGTAACTTCAGAATTGAAACTCCGTCGCTTGTGGCAGAGGCACACTTATCGATAACGAAAGGACGGCTTGTCAGCTTTGCCCCTGCTGAGAGCCTCTCCAAATTCCTTGACCTCGATGAACTCAGGGATATTGGTTTTTCAAAGATGGAGAATGATATATTCATCAGGAACAGAACGGTTTCGGTGCCTAAAATGCTGATCAACTCGTCAGCAGGAAACTTCACGATATACGGCACACACAGCTTTGACGGAGAGTATATTTACCATATCAGGGTATTACTCTCGGAGGTAATGAGCAGGGAAGCGAGGGAACGCAACCGTGATGTCAGTGCCTATGACCAGGTGAAGGTTGACGGCTCAGGCAAGGCGACCATCCCGCTCAAGATTGAATACGTAAACGGAGAAACAAAAGTGGGATACGACTTCGGGCAGGCACAGGAAAATATAAAAGAGGACTTTGCCGAAGAAAAGCAGACGCTGAAGGGGATACTAAATGAGGAATACGGATGGTACCAGGCTGACACAACAATAAAGACAGTGTCTGACAGCAAACCAAAATTTTCAATCACATGGGAAGAGGGCAAGGAGAAGCCTGCTGAGACAAATAGCACCGGCGAGGAGGTAAAGGAGAGCCCGATCAAACTGTTCAGGAAAAAGAAATAGTCACTGATGAATATCTACCGTAAGAACCTTATATGGAAAGTAGTGCTGCTTGCCGGTGCTGTGCTTATCGGTCTCGGATCATTGATATATACCCGTGACCTGGTTTCAAAGCTCAAGGAGGAAGAGCGGAAAAAGGCGGAACTGTGGGCTGAGGCACAGAGAAGACTTGTGAGTTCTGAGGATTTTGAGTTTATCTTCCGCATCATCGAGGATAACAGTACTGTTCCCGTGATACTTATTGACTACCAGGACAATATAGTCTCACACAGAAATATTCCGGCAGGGATCGCAGAGGACACCACCGCCCTCGTCCGTGAGCTGAGACGGATGGAAAAGAGGAATGAACCTATACCTGTCGATCTGGGCAACGGCATCTTTCAGTACATATATTACCGCGAGAGCACTCTTCTGAGGCAGCTGAGGATCTATCCTTACGTCCAGCTCGGCGTCCTGCTCCTTTTCATAGCAGTGGCATACCTGGCCTTCAGTTCCTCATACATGGCAGAACAGAACCAGGTGTGGGTGGGGCTTTCAAGGGAGACGGCCCACCAGCTTGGCACCCCGGTCTCGTCACTCTCAGCATGGGCAGAGATCATCAGGGGCAGATACCCGGGAACAGAGATAGCGGAAGAACTTTCAACCGATGTCGAGAGACTGGGCAGGGTGGCCGAGCGGTTCTCCCTGATAGGGTCACGCCCCAAACTGATACCTGAAGATCTCTGCGCCCTGGCGGAGAAAACGACAGGGTATCTTCGAAAGCGTATTGCATCAACCGTTGATCTGAATGTAATAAATGAAACAACCGGATGCAGTGCGGTACCGCACAGTCCTGTTCTTCTTGGGTGGGTCCTCGAGAACCTGGTGAAGAACTCAGTCGATGCCATGATGGGAAGCGGTTCAATCGTCATCAGGCTGTCAGAGACTGACAAAGAGGCATTTATTGATGTTGAGGATACCGGAAGAGGGATACCGAGAAATCATTTCAAAACCATCTTCAAGCCCGGGTATTCAACACGTGAACGGGGATGGGGGCTGGGGCTGTCTCTCTCAAAGAGAATTGTAGAAGAGTATCACAGGGGTAAAATATTTGTCAGACATTCTGAACAGGGCCGGGGAAGCTGCATGAGAGTGGTACTGAAGAAGCGGAAATAAACGGACCGGACAGTTGGCATGAAGAGGAATGATATAGAAATAATGGCGCCGGCAGGGTCATGGGAATCGCTCACGGCAGCCTTGCAGGGGGGAGCCGACTCCGTTTACTTCGGAGTAGAACAGCTGAATATGCGTGCCCGCTCTTCAGGCAATTTCACAGTGGAGGAACTTCATAAGATAGCAGCCGTCTGTTCTGAACGGGGAGTGAAGAGCTATCTGACACTTAATGTCGTTCTTTATGACGATGAGACGGAGATCATGCGCCATATAGTCTCCGAAGCCAGGAGGGCCGGCATAACCGCGGTGATCGCCACAGACCAGGCGGCTATAGCAGCTGCCGCCGAAGAGGGGATGGAGGTGCATCTCTCAACCCAGCTCAACATATCAAACAGCGGATCACTGAAGTTCTACTCCAGGTGGGCTGATGTGGTGGTTCTTTCGCGCGAACTCAACCTGCAGCAGGTCAGAAACATATATGAGACCATCATGCGCGATGATATACGCGGACCCTCGGGTAATCACGTAAAAATAGAGATGTTTGTGCACGGTGCTCTCTGCATGGCTGTCTCAGGAAAGTGCTATCTGAGCCTTCATGAGCACGGTGCCTCGGCTAACAGGGGTAACTGTTATCAGACCTGCCGCAAGGGCTATATCGTCACCGAAAAGGAGTCAGGCTATGAACTGGAGATTGATAATGAATACATAATGTCGCCCAAAGACCTGTGTACTATCGGGTTCCTTGACCAGATCATAGGCGCAGGTGCCAGGGTACTGAAGATAGAGGGGCGGGCGAGATCAGCCGAATATGTAAAAACTGTCACCGCATGTTATTCGGAAGCTGTTGAGGCCGTTGCCGACGGAACCTACGGAGAGGTTAAGGTCAGGGGATGGACAGAAAGACTTTCCGAAGTATTCAACCGGGGCTTCTGGGACGGCTATTACCTTGGCCAGAAGCTGGGAGAATGGAGTACAACCTATGGCTCTGCTGCAACAAAAAGAAAAATATATCTCGGGAAGGTAACCAACTACTTCAGCAGGCTGAAGGTGGCTGAGATCAAACTAGAAACGGGCGACCTGAGCAGAGGTGACACCATTCTCTTCACAGGTCCGACCACAGGCACGGTTGAGCTCACTGTGGGAGAGCTGAGAGATGAAGCCGCAAATCCGGCTGAAAAGGCTGAAAAAGGCACTTTATGTTCAGTGCACATTCCGGATCTTGTCAGGAGATCTGACAAGGTTTTCAAGTGGGTCGATGGCGCGTCGATAAAAAGAGAGAGGATCAGCTGAGGCTCGCGGCTGCCTCCCTTACCCTGGCGGTATTAACTGAAATATCATCAGTATCGGTATCTACATATATCACCTGTCCGCTTGCCCTCTTTGAGAGTCCGTAGTTGTATGACTTATCGTAGTACTCCAGCGTAACCCTGATTGCTGCCGCGAAGTCTCCGCTTCGTACGGCATCAAGTGCCAGCTTCGTTTTATCACCGCCAAGTCTCTTTGATATCTTCATTACAGAAGCGATGATCTGCTCCCCGGGAAAGGATGCATACTCCTGCACCAGCCTCGGGAGCCTGGTGTCGATGCTCATCATCAGTGCTATCACCGGGGCAGCCTGCATCCGGCTGAAGAAGTTGTCAGGCATGAATACCGTTCCTATGTTTCTGCTTTCGTCTTCGAGCCATACCGGATCTTCAAGACGCTTAGCCCTGAGGTCATCAAAGAGCATATTTGCAAAATGCTCCGACGATGGCTGGGGTGCCTGTCCCAGCGCGCCAAAAGCCGAGCCCCTGTGTGACGCCAGTCCCTCCAAATCGGTAACCTGCTCGCCTGATGACGACAGGCTTCTGAGTATATGTGTCTTACCGCTGCCGGTAAGTCCGCCCAGAATTATGTATCTTCTCTCCCTTCCAAGGTCATCTAGGATATGGTTCCTGTAGGCCTTATAGCCTCCCCTGAGCAGCATGCAGTTTGTGCCGCCAAGCGAAAAGAGCCACGCCATTGCCTCCGAGCGCATGCCGCCTCTCCAGCAGTATAGTCTCAAGGGTCCGTTGCCTGCAAGGCTGAGAGCCTTCAATAGCTTTGCAGACATTTCCGGTGCTGCAAGGTCTATTCCGCGCAAAACAGCCTTAAGGTTACCCTCAGCCTTGTAAAGTGTTCCTACCTCCGCCCTCTGCCTGTCATCAAACAGAGGTATATTGACCGCACCGGGAATATGTCCGTAAGCAAACTCACCGGGTGATCTGACATCTATGACAGGTGCAGATATTTCCGGGTCAAGAAATTCACCGGGAGAAAGTCGTTTTATCACGCCGGACATATTATTCCAGCTTAAGGTACTTTGCAAGGACACGCCTGAGATCCTCCACTGCTGCCGGTTTGACAAGAACCTCCCTCATGCCGGTCTGCTTTGCCTTCTCATGCGTCTCAGGCAAGGTGTCGGCAGAGAGGGCAACAATAATTGCGTCCCTGTCAAAATCAAGCATTATTCGTGCTGCTTCAAAGCCATCAATCTCCGGCATTATAAGGTCCATGAGAACGAGGTCGTATTGCTTTTCCCTGGTCATCGCCAAAGCTTCAGCACCCCCGGCGGCAAATTCAGATTTTACGCCAAGAACCTTCAATAATGATCCTACGACCTTCCTGTTAAGGAAATTGTCATCAACAACGAGAACCACGGGAGAAGAAGCCTTTATCAGGGCTGATCTGTCTTTCCCGGTTTTGAGATACGGAAAATGGTTCTTTAATATGTTCAGCAGATCCTCGCTGGCAAAAGGTTTGATAAGGAGGTGGTCAATACCCATATCCACACATCTTGCATAATGCCCCTTCGGGTCTTTAGATGTGAACATCAGTATAATGAATTCGCCTGACAGCCCTGCATCCAGAAGCGCTCTCCCGGCCTCAAAACCATCCGCCTCCGGCTCGTCAAAGAGAATCAGAAGGATATATTTTTCGGCCGAACTGTTAAGGTTGGTTTTTATCTGTGAGATGGTTTGCTTCTGGAAGCTGGTCACAGATACGGGCAGGCCAAGGCGGTGTATTATACCCAGGAAATCGTCCTCACGTCCCTGAGAGCCTGTAATTGCCAGTGTCCTTATAGCGCTTAAGGTCGTATAAGGTTTAAGATCAATCTTCTTGTCGATCTTTTCATTCAGATGAACATTTATTGAGAATGTGACCTTCAGCCCCTTTTCCTGGCCTGAGGCATCCCTGACTGCCGGGCTCTCTGCACTGAGTTTTCCCCCCATGAGCTCTGTGAGCTGCCTTGCCAGCACCGGTCCAAGTTTCAGGTCTTCAGCCCATTCCGACCTTTCGGACAGACTTGCTATGTAGTCGCCGAACAGTTTTTTTGTCTCAGCCCTGGAGTAGATTTTCCCGGTATCGGTTATTGAAAAAATGAGGGTATACCGGTTTCCGTCCGACTCGCTGACGCTGCAGGTAAGGCTTATCTGACCAGCCTGTGTGCCTGAAAGGGAATTATAGAGCAGGTTGGTAATGACCTGGCGAAGCCTGTATGGGTCACCAATCAGATTATCCGGCACTTCAGGGTCAATATTCGATTCAAACCTTACCATTGTGTCGGGGTTCTCGCGTTTAACCAGGCTGATGCAATAAGAGACCTCATCTCTCAGCCTGAAGGGTATTTCATCAAGAATCATCTTGCCGGTCTCAAATTTGGAGACGTCAAAAATATCATTGACAATGGTGATCAGCAGGTCTGCGGAACGTCTTAACAGAACAGCAATCTCTTTGTATTCCTCCGGAAGGTCAGACCGTGAAAGCATTTCCGTCATCCCAACGATGCCATTAAGGGGCGTTCTTATCTCAAAGCTCATTCGTGCCAGGAGTTCCGACTTGGCTATGTTGGCCTCAGCCTCCTGCTTGCGTGCAGACTCCAGGGTTGTTACATCGATAAATATCTCGAGTGTTGCCTCTTCTTCCCTGAAGACAATGGGAATGTCGTTACGGAATACAATCCTGTCTCCATTTTCGCCGCTCAGTCTGATTATTCTGCCCTGTCCGAACTGTCCTGATAAATCGCTTATGTAGTCGTTTCGTGAAAGATCAGGCACCAGCATTCCCTTCATCTGTTCTTCCGTTTCATAAGAAAAGAGGGTTGCGGCCTGTCTGTTTGCCCGCAGGATCTCCCGGCTGGTGTTGTACACAATTATGCCGACCGGCATCTGGTCAATGATGGAGATAAGCATTGTTTCAGAGTCCCTTGCTTCGCTTAACTGCTTCCTCTGCCTGCTGAAGTGAGACCTGAAGAGGTTTAATATAAACAACATGACCAAAATGGTTGCCACGCCCATTATGACGGCATTTCTGATAATATACTTCTGGAAGAAGTCTGTCGGGGCAGAGAACACGATCCCGTAATCAATCCCGATGATGTTAATCGGATAGTAGGCTGATATTATCTCGTTCGATATTCCGCCGGCGTGCATGGCGTGCACCACCCTTCCCGAGATACCTTCATTAAGATCCTGGGTTATCTTTCTTATTTCAGAATACCGGGCTTCTCCGTCATGGTTATCGAACACCACGTTTCCGGAGTCACTCACCACCCATTGCCACTGGTTTTGTTCAAGGTTATATTTTGTAAAAACAGTTGAAAAGTACCTCTCAAAATCAATCGAAATGACAAAGTTGCCCAGCACCTGGCCATCCTTTATTACGGGAAGATAATACTTGTATTTGCCCCGCTCGACCTCAAGGGTCTCAGATGTATAAATACGCGGCAGGCTCTGTGCGCGGTATGAACCGTCAAGCCATGAGTTCCGTTCTTCATCCTTGAAGAGAGTGTAAACATCTCCGGCATTGTTGTAAAGCATTATCCCTACTATAATCTCCTCATATCTCGAGTAGTAAAGCTTGATCTTGCCTTTTGCCCGCTCATTTACCTGGTCATCAGAAAAGAAGAGGGAAATATCATCCGAGAAATTTATTTCCGTCAGGTCGCTGACGATATACATGCTGGTGTTGTCAATATCAGATCCGACTATCCTTGCCTGCCTGTCAAGAAGCTTTACTGAGTATTCAATCTGGTTCTTATACAAGCTGTTATAGAAAACCAGATTTATGAGCATAATCAGCAGGAAGGCTGAATATGCAATTATGGTAATCTTCTTCATTGCGGGCTTATTTGTGCTGTAAAAATAAGGATTATCTGTATTTAGGGTTCTCTCCGAGCATCATGCTTACATAGCTTCTGTATCTCCACTGTTCTATCTCGCCGGAAGCCACGGCTGAACGGACTGCGCAGTCCGGCTCACTCAGATGCCTGCAGTTGTAGAAACGGCAACCTGATGATAACCTGAATATCTCAGGGAAGAAATGATAGATCTCATTACGGTCGAAGTCTATCACTCCGAAGCCTCTTATTCCGGGAGTGTCAATGACAAATCCCCCTCCCGGCAGAGGGTGCATCTCAGGGAAGGTTGTCACATGCTTTCCCTGCTCATGAAATTCTGATATATCCTCTGTCTTGAGCGAAAGCGCCGGGTTCAGCCTGTTCAGCAACGAGCTCTTTCCCACTCCGGAATTGCCCGAGATAAGGGTTACCTTTCCCTTGAGTGCCTCTTCTATCTGATCAATGTTCTTATCCTGCGTCACTGAAATAATGTACCCCGGATAACCCACCTTCTCATACACACTCTTCACCTTCAGGGCGGCAGCCATCTCGTCTGTTCCGTAAAGGTCTGATTTATTTATTACAAGGCTGACCGGGATCCTGTACGCTTCTGCTGATGCCAGGAACCTGTCAATGAACTCAACAGGGGTAGAGGGCATCTTGATTGTAACCATAAGAAATGCCTGGTCAATGTTCGCGGCAATTATCTGGGACTCTTTTGAGAGATTTGATGCTCTGCGTATTATATAGTTGCGCCGCGGTGTAAGTGCGCATATGACCGCATCATGTTCATCAAATGTCACACGGTCTCCCACGGCAACAGGATTTGTGGTACGGATGCCCCTGATCCTGAACCGCCCCTTAATCGAACACTCATGAACAGTGCCGGAATCATCAAGTACCCTGTAGCGGCTCCCTGTCGACTTGATAACTGTTCCCTGTCTCAAATACCTCACATTTAGGACAAAAATAAAAAAAGTGATGTCAGAAATGCCCTGACACCACCTCTTTTCCTATACTTATCAGTTTTTTTCAATACTCTGCAGCCATAAGGAAGAATGGCTTCATCTCAAAATTTGAATAGTAGGGCCTTAGCCTTTCAGTGTTGTAGTACTCTGAGACCTTGACGACCTTCTTTGATGAGGTAACTACGTCTATCGGAACATTATCATACCGTCCGTTCTTGAGAACGACGACTCGTCCGTGTATTCCCTTCATTATCAGGTCAAGAGCCAGGTTGCCATAAGCCATCGGCACTATTGAGTCAACAGCATCGGGGTCACCTCCCCTGACCATATAGCCAAGTTTCTGTGTGATGACATTGATCGTCCGTCCCTTGTTGAATTTTGCTGAGAGCTCCTTCAGCTCAGATGATACGACGTCGCCTATCCCTCCGAGCTTTGCATGACCGTAAGCGTCACGCTCGGCATTCTCAAACACCATTTCACCCCCTCTGAACATTGCTCCTTCCGAGATAAGAACGGTTGCGTACTTGCTGGGGTTAAGGTTACGGTCTTCAACAAGGAGTTTTGCAAGTTGCTCTATATCAAATTTATATTCAGGGATGACGCATCTGTTTGCAGCGCCGGCCATTGTAGGAAGCATGGCTGTAAACCCGGCGTATCTTCCGAAGACCTCGAGAACAAGCAGCCTCTCGTGAGAGCCGGCAGAGGTACGAAGACTGTTCGTCATCTGAATGGTACGCGTTACGCAGGTGCTGAATCCAATACAGTAATCAGTGCCCGGAACATCATTATCCATTGTCTTGGGAATGGCAACCACCTTCACTCCCTGCTTATAGAGATGAACACCGTAGCTAAGAGTGTCGTCACCCCCAATAGGTATCAGGTAGTCAATGCCCAGCCACTCGAGGTTCTTTATCACCTCTGGAGTAAGGTCGTTCATGTCATTCTTGTATGTATCCCTGAGATGCTCAGGAACTGATGCTTTCGCGACATGACTGGGCCTGGTCCTTGATGTGTGGAGGAACGTGCCTCCGGTTCTGCCGGATTTGTTTACGATATCATCTGTAAGAAGCTGAAAACAGTCGCTGTTATCAACTTTCGGATCTCTGATAATCTCGGTGACACCGGCCCATCCCCTTCGAAGACCGATGACCTTGTAGCCTTCCCTGTTTGCCCTGATGGTGACTGCCCTGATTGCCGGATTAAGACCCGGCACATCACCGCCGCCAGTAAGGATCCCGATTACTCCCTTGATTTTCTTCTGATTTGCCATTTTGCGTTACTGTTTGTGAGGTTTAAATGCAGGCGGTAAAAGTAGAACTTTTCGAAATCATATCAAAAGAAGACTCAACGGCTTCTTAGTTTTTTAATATTTTTGAAGAAAAAGGGAATGGGAAAAAAAGAGGCTGCCCTGCGCTATTTTCGGGCCGGGTATAATTGCGCACAGTCGGTGGTTCTGGCCTGCGCCGGAGAGAGAGATGATCTTACCAGGGCAGCTGCAGCATTTGGCGGAGGAATGGGAAGACTGCAGCAAACCTGCGGTGCAGTTACAGGGGCTTATATCTGCTTCGGAGTTAACCTGGCTTCAACCGGATTGCCGGGCGAGGAGGATAAGCTGAGGGTCTATGAAAAGGTCAGAAGCTTCAACAGGTTGTTCAGGGAAAGGAATGGAACAGACATCTGTTCAGAGCTGCTGGGCGAGGATCTGAACACTGTTGAAGGAAGAGCCAGGATAAAAGAACTGCGTCTTACCGAAAAGGTTTGCGAGAAGTGCATCACGGATGCCATAGAGATAATTGAAGGTCTGGGGTAAATGATGCAAAGGGTTGTAATCACAGGCGCCGGCGGACTGATAGGTTCAAGACTGAGCGAGATGCTCCCGGATGAGGGTTATGATGTTGTTCACCTTACCCGCAGCAGGAAAAAGGGTGACAAATACAAGTCATTCATGTGGGACCCGGAGGCGGGCGTCTGTGATGCGGATGCCTTCAATGCGGGCGATATTATAATTCATCTTGCCGGTGCCAATATCGGAGAAAAGCGATGGAGCCCGGGACGAAAGCGGGAGATTCTTGACAGCCGGATTAAAACGGCAGGGCTGCTCTTTTCCTCAACCGTTTCGAAGGGCATTATTCCATCGGCCTTTATCTCTGCTTCAGCAACAGGCATTTACGGATCAGTTATATCACAGACGATCTTCAGCGAACTCGATAACCCGGCTGACGATTTTCTTGGTGAGACGTGCAGGTTATGGGAGGCAGCCGCTGACCCGTTCGAAGCTGCAGGCGTCAGGACCGTCAAGGTAAGAACCTCTGTGGTGCTTGCCCCCATGGGGTCAGCGCTTTCTAAGCTCAGAGCCCCTGCGGCGGCAGGACTGATCATAAGATTTGCTCCGGGGAGCCAGTTCTTCCCGTGGATACATATTGATGACCTGTGCATGGTCTACATGAAGGCTGTCACTGATGCCGGAATGGCAGGTGCTTACAATGCAGCCTCACCTGAGCATATTACGCATGACATGCTTATGAAGGAGATAGCGAAACAGAAACGCCTTCCGGTGTTTCTTCCCCGCATTCCGGAGTGGCTTTCCCGCCTTATTCTCGGGGAGATGTCCGTGGTCATCACCACCGGCAGCCGTGTCTCATGTGACAGGCTGATCGTTTCAGGCTTTGAATTCAGATATCCTGATATCAGGTCAGCCCTGAAAGCATGCTGATGCTATTTCCCTCCTATCTGCATATCAATAACGCGGAAGGTAGGGGCCGCAATCGACCTGTTCATGTCAATGTCGTTTCCCATCATGTCTATGCCGTTGAGGATAGCATCTGCGCTGCCAGCTATCGTTACCCCCTCCACAGGAAAGAGTATCTCTCCCTTTTCTATCCAGAACCCTGATGCACCGCCGCTGAAATTTCCGCTTACAGCATCAATGCCATACCCTGTCACTCCCTTGAGCAGCAATCCTTTATCTGTTGCTGTGATGATCTCGTTACGGGTATGAGTGCCCGTTGCCAGGGAAAGATGATGTGTTCCGATGCCAGGCAGGGAATTATATCCGTTCCGTGATGCGTTTCCGGTGCTTTCTGTGCCTGCTCTTTTGGCGGCAATGGTATTATAGATGAATCCGTTTACAACACCCTTATCAATCAGGGCCCGCTTTTGCGTGGGTACTCCTTCACCGTCAAACGGAGCTGAGCCGAGTGCCCTGGGTTGCGTCCCGTCATCAATGACAGTTAAGATGGGAGAGGCTACCTGCTTTCCCATTGAATTAGCCAGGAAGCTTGCCCCCTGCAAAACACGTTCTCCGTTAAGGGCGGCGATAACACCACGTATCAATGATCCCGCAACGTCAGGGTCAAATATTACGGCTGCTCTCTGTGTCTTTATCATCTGCGGATCAAGCATCTCCCATGCTTTCTGTGATGCTGCTGCCGCAATCTGTTCCGCAGGCAGAAGGTCACTGAAGAAACGTCTTGAACAGTACTCGCCGCCTGTCTTCTTCTGATTGCCTTTCTCAGCGACCACGCTTACACCCAGAGAGCATCCCGAGGCTCTGTAGTTAAGATTAATCCCCCCGGAATTGGAGATAAATATCTCCTCCGTACCCTCGCCATATGATGAACCGGAGCTTTTCGTTATCCTGGAATCGCTCAGGGCCATTTTTTCAATCTCAAGCGCCATGGCGATCTTGTTTTCAAGCGTGACCCCGTAAATATCAGGATCGTAAAGATCATCGACGGCTGTTGCACCACTCATAGTGGGTAAAAGGTTAAACTTATCGGGCGAAGTCAGGCGTGCAAATCTTATGGCCATAGCAATAGTATCTTCCATAGCCCTGGCATCGAGGCTGTTGCTGTAGCTGAATCCAAGAGCCCCTCCAACTATCACTCGTACCCCTGCACCAACAGAATCAGCCTCCTCAATGGTCTCAATCTCATTGTTCAGGATATTTACAGACAGATTACGACTGGAGGAAATATAGATCTCTGCTTCGTCAGCTCCCATTTTAAGGGCCTTTGAAACAAGTTTTTCAGCCAGTGATGAATAATTCATTTCTTTCATTGTTAAATATTTACACTATGCTTTACTGCCACCCACATTAATTCCCCTGATTCTTACAGTCGGCTGTCCGGCTGTCACCTCGGCACTCTGGCCCTTGCCACATATACCGGGTCCGAAGGCCAGGTCATTTCCGACTGCATCGATGTTTGATATCACATCCATGCATGATCCGATCAGTGTTGCCCCCCTGACAGGGCTGGTTTTCTTACCGTTCTCTATCAGGTAAGCCTCACGGCATGTGAAATTGAACATCCCCGTTACAGGATTTACACTTCCGCCGCTCAGGCTCTGAACATAGATCCCTTTTTTTGTTGAGGAAAGTATATCAGCAGGGTCGTCTGTCCCTTGTGCGATGAATGTATTGGTCATCCTGGGTATGGGTATAAAACGGAAGCTCTCCCTGCGGCCGTTGCCTGTGCGTGACAGGTTCAGCTGTTTTGCGCTCAGGATATCTGTCATGTAACCAAGCAGTACGCCATTCTCTATAAGCACATTGCGCTGTGCCGGGGTGCCCTCATCGTCGTGATTTATTGTGCCGCGGTAGTTTGCCAGAGTACCGTCATCAATCATTGTAAAGCAGTTACTAGCAACCTTCTGCCCAACTTTTCCTGTGAATGCTCCTATCCCTTTTGCAATGTTGTCAGCTTCCAGCGGATGGCCGACGGCTTCATGAACAAGCACGCCGCCCCAGCCATTCTGCATCACCACGTCCATGATGCCTGCCGGCGCCTCTTCTGCATCAAGCATGGCAATAGCTTCGCGTGCTGCATTCTGTGCCACCTCCTCTGGTGTGACCATGGAGAACATCTCAAACCCGCTGTGCATACTAAGGCGCTCACGTGCCATATGCCTTGCCTTGCCGTCAGACGACATGGCCTGGACTATAAAGAAAAGCAACGGCAGCTCATCACGAAGATAAAGCCCCTCACTGTTTGCTATGACCCTCCCTCTCACTTCGTCATAATAATCAACCATGGTCATTTTTATCCTGGGATCATAGGCGAGAGCAGCCTGGTCAGCACGTCTTATCATCTCAATGCGCTCTTCATCAACTATGTTGCCAAGGGGCATCTCCACAGTGACAAACGAGCGGTATTCAGAATCTTTCAGATCAGCAACAGCCACCTTCGTGCCGCTTGCTGCAACATAAGAGGCAACCTCCGCTGCACGCATCAGCTTCTCCTCCGTTATTTCGTCGGTATAGGCATACCCGGTCTTGTTGCCACTAACGACCCTGACCCCCGCTCCCTGGCTGATTCCGTAGAGACCGCTCCTGAACATCGACTCTTCCATGACTATCTGCTTTGAGACACGGCTCTCAATATATACTTCTGAAAAGTCGCCCCCCTTCTCAAGGGCTTTTTTAAGCACCCTCGATATCAGGGCCCTGTCGGTGTCAAGCACAGTCATCGCCTCTGATCCGGAACTGCAGGATGTAAGAGGCGTCAGAAGTGCCGGTGTGGCGGCAACTGCTATACCGCCCTTCATAGATAGTTCAACAAACCTCCTTCTCGTGATATCTTGAAAGGAAAAGCGCTGCAATTTCATAGTTTGTCCTCCATGTTTTATGAATCTCTAAAATATGAATTATTTGATAATAAAATCCATCCCCTCAAGCTTTCCTGCACGGGTGGTGAGCACGGAGGCCCTCCCTTTAACTTCTGCATTATCGAAGACCCTGATGGTGAATGTCGCCTCATTCACTTCACCACCGTCTGTATATCCGGTTTTTACTGAGATATATTCAGCCCTTCCTGTCTCCTCGTCATACATCATCATCCCCTCGCGCTGGCGCACGACAGGCTTCGGTTCAAGAACCCTGAATGAGGCTTTTTCTCCGGCGGGTTTGTCAAGAGTGATCCGCACCTCATCAGGCCTGACTATCTTAACGAGATGAGCCTGCTTAAGCGCCGTGGGAAGCTTGCCGGTGTTTCTGTATCTTACTGACAATTCGTAATCGACAGAATCGCCCTTGTGTGTCTTTATCCTCTTGACCTCAGTGTCCTCCCACCGTATCAATGGCAGGTGTTTTGCCATTTCGAGATTGAAGAGTGCCTGTTTGGAGGCCCACTCCTCAAGATGGGCCGCAGGGGCGTTCTGGCTGAAAAATTTCGGATCGAAACCGCCAACCTCGACACTGTCAAGCGAAGGATGTTTGATTGTCTTCCACTCTATAAATCCAAGCCCGCTGTTCTCGAGATCATCCCATGCAAGGTTGTCTGTCTGGTCGATGTCGCCGTCACCGTCATAATCACTGAACCTGCCTCCGTTCCACAGTTCATCGCCATACCATATCGCTCCGAAGTACCAGTAACCGAAGTCAGGGCCGTGACCGAACAGAGGCTCGCCGTTGCCATAGTCATTGTACACGTCGCCTGCTTTTTCGTATCCGGTGATCGATTTGCCCAGTGCATCAAAGGTTGTATACCATTTCAGATCTTCGGGATACATTCTCTCT
>Ga0209450_10000121_pt1 | contig 45201 bp, 53 predicted proteins | sample FrelakmetLWP11LW_FD_187149 | JGI IMG/M metagenome (GOLD analysis project Ga0209450, IMG submission 187149) | Freshwater lake sediment microbial communities from the University of Notre Dame, USA, for methane emissions studies - LWP11 LW (SPAdes)... | ecosystem: Environmental > Aquatic >...
TCAAGGCCGAATATCCCTGTAAGATCGTCATATCGTCCCCCTCCGCAGATGCTGCCAATAGCCACATCAGCCGACTTGACCTCAATGATTGCACCGGTATAATAGTTAAGACCCCTGGCAAGAGTAATGTCAAGCTCCACCTTTGATGCCATATTTTCCTTTTCAAAATATGAAAAGAGGGTTTTGAGCTCGTTAACCCCTTTTATACCTGTTTCCGACTGAGAAAACAGCTCTTCAAGCTTTTGAAGCTTTGTGTTTGTATTACCCTTAAGATTGATTACAGGCTGAAGTTTTTTTATTGCATCCGCGGAGACACCTTTATCCTTAAGTTCCTCATTTACTGCGTCAATACCAATCTTTTCAAGCTTGTCGATTGCCACAGTTATATCGGATATTCTTGCGCTCTCTCCAATATAGCCGGCAATCCCTGCCAAAACTTTTCTGTTGTTGAGCTTGATAAGAATGTTAATTTTCAGCAAGCCGAAGATATCGGTTATGATCTTCACAAGCTCAAACTCATTGAGCAATGAATCGCTTCCTATCACATCAACGTCGCACTGGAAAAATTCACGGTATCTTCCTTTCTGGGGTCTGTCGGCACGCCATACAGGCTGGATCTGGTATCTTCTGAAAGGGAATACTATCTCATCACGATGCTGAACAACATAGCGTGCAAACGGGACGGTGAGATCATAGCGCAATCCCTTTTCACAGATCCGGGATGAAAGCCTTTGAGACGCTCTGTTCTTAAGGTCTGCCTCATCCACGTTAACAAGAAAATCGCCTGAATTGAGTATCCTGTAAATAAGCTTGTCACCTTCCTCTCCGTATTTGCCAAGCAGTGTGGAAAGGTTTTCCATTGCTGGTGTTTCAATAGGCTGATAACCATATAATTTGAAAACTTTCCTGACAGTGTCAAAAATATATTCCCGCTTCCTGATCTCCTCAGGCGAGAAGTCACGCGTTCCCTTTGGTATGGAAGGCTTGTTCGCCATTTCTGATTAAGTATAAGTAAATGGCAAAAATAAGAAAGAATTGTCAAATGTCGTGCAAGTCGTGCAAGTTGAGGAACGAAGCGACGAAATCCCGAGAACGAAGTGAATCGGGATCGTGCAAGATCCCGCAAAGCGGGACTGAGTCGTTGCACTCCTCAGCCTGCAAGACCGGCAGGACAATTTTAGTATTTTTCAGGAACAAACGTCTGATCTGTCATCGGGGGCCGTACATAGGCTACATCATGCTTTAATGGGGGCAGCTTGAACGGCTTGGGAGTAAGGTCTTTATATGGGATCAATGTCAGGAAGTGGTCGATTGTATTTAGCCTGGCTCTTCTCTTGTCGTCGGCATGCACCACATACCACGGCGATTGTTTGGTATCGGTATAAGAGAACATCTTGTCCTTGGCCATTGAATATTCAACCCATTTATCGCGTGATTCCACATCCATGGGGCTGATCTTCCATCGCTTTGTAGGATCCTGAATCCGGTCCTGGAACCTTTTCTCCTGTTCATGGTCACTCACGGAGAACCAGTACTTTATAAGTATTATTCCGGATCTTATAAGCATTTTCTCGAACTCGGGACATGATCTGAGGAATTCCTCATATTCCTCGTTTGTACAATATTCCATCACCTTCTCCACGCCTGCCCTGTTATACCAGCTCCTGTCGAACAGGACTATCTCTCCGGCAGCAGGAAGCTGTGTCACATAACGCTGAAAATACCACTGCGATTTTTCCTTTTCTGTGGGAATTCCAAGAGCAACGATCCTGCATATCCTGGGATTGAGACAGCCTGAAATTGTCTTTATAACGCCTCCTTTGCCAGCTGCATCTCTGCCTTCAAAGATCACAACCACCTTTAATTTTTTGGCCTTCACCCACTCCTGCAGCTTCACAAGCTCGATCTCCAGCTTCAGAAGATTTTTTTCAAAATCACCAGAGCCAAGTTTTTCCTTCTTTTCCTGTTTTACATCATGATAAAGATCTTCCTTATCAAATTTCCTGACAGCAGCTTTCTTTTTCTTCTTATCGTGTGATCCCATGGCAAAAAGATAATAATGAAATAGAAAGATAATAAAAAAAACCTGAAAACCATGACTTCAGGTATATTAAAGTTACAGTGAGCTGGAGTTACGAGTGACTAAAGTATAAGAATGATTTGACAACTCGTAACTCTAGTCACTCTAGTCACTCTTAACTATTGTATAAAGGGTATCGATAGCGGATATTTGAATTTCTCGCCTTTTGAGCTTTTTACACTTGCGATGATTATACAAACAATCTTAAGTGTTCCCAGGAAAATCATGATCGGGATTCCGACCAAAATAAAGAGCAGAGGAATTGTAAGGACCAAATAGAGAAGAATTGAAATCTGGAAGTTCATGGATGCTTTCCCATTTTCATCAACCCAAGCTGATTCATCCTTGCGCGACAACCAGCAGATAAGCGGACCTATTATACCCCCGAAGGGGAAGAAGAACCCGGCAAAAGCAGACAGATGACAGAGCATAGCCCAGTTCCTTTCTGATTCCGGCAGGACTTTATTCTCCTGTATTTTTTCTGACATATTTTCTTGTCTATTCTCTTCCATGATAATAGTTGTTTATTGAAAAGACGTCACTTTCTGAACAATGATGCATCATCATTTTCTGGAAAGGCGTTTAAGATCAGAAGGCAATAATCCATTCGGATTCGCTTTGCTAATACTATGAAGATCATAATAATACACGTTTGCATCATCAGTGCCAATAAACATTTTAAAACAGTACCCTTCACCTTTTCTTTCACCCACCGGACCGACCTTATGAAGGAAAACTGTGTCAGCTGCTCTGGCTCCAATGGCTTCCATAATTTCATCTTCAGTCGCTATTCTTATATTATATGGGCATATTGCTTTTATTCTTCCAATTGTAGCAATTTCAGGAGTAAGATCTTCCTGCCTTATCAGGATTGTCTTATTGGTTATATCAGGGATATTCTCATTATAGTATTTAAGATAATCCCTGCCTGTACGGTTTGGGTCCTCCTTAACCAGGAGAGCATGCTTCTGCATGAACTCGAGTATCGCTCCAAGCTTGTAACTGTATACGAAATCATCCTCGCCTGCATAGGAAAGCGGCACTGCACAGATCTCCGGCATCTGAGCGAGCCTATCAACATTTTTCCCCTGCAAAAGGTTTAAAAAATTAAATACAGAATTTGTCTTATCGCTTTCAAAGTTGGTTTGGGTAAGAACAATGAAAGAATAAGAAGGATTCAGCCGTCGGACATTAAATTCATTGCCATTAATGAATTCATACGGAGTCAGATTCCAGAAGAGCTTTACAGCGTCTTTAATGTATTGATTATATGCTGAAAAAGCATCATCTTCAAGAACAATACAGGTTCGCGATGCAATGAACTGTTTGATCTCATCCCTGGTTGGCATGGTTGCCTGTCCTGCAAGCATACAGGTAAAAAGAAGGGCCTGCAGAGATACCAATAATTTCTTCATATATTATTTATTTACAGGTATATATAAGGGATTTTTTTCGTTGAACCTTCGGATGAAGACAAACATCAGGTCTTTCCGTTCTTTCCTTGAAAGCCTGACATACTCCTCATAAAGCTCGCTATCTTTCATCAGGAGAATTTCGGTGTTTTTCTGGTCAAACTCAAGTATCTTACCATTCTCAAAATCAATTAAATATTGTTTGATCTCATTCTTCGACATAGTGTTACGTCCGTATGGCGAATTGTATGATCCATAGGGTAAATAGTAATTGCCATACCCGTAGGGGGAATAATAATATGGATCATAATAACCACTACCGTACGGAGAATAATAACGATTGTCGTAAGTGGTCACATCAGCTACAAAATGGCATATGTTGCCGACAAATGTGATCCTGTTGAAATTATTCTGAACCTGTATATAAAGAACGCCATTCCTGGCATATCCCCATAGATTACTCACACTAATCTCCTGTCTCACTCCCATGCCGTCATAGTAATAGATCTTTTCTGACTCCAGAAGCTTCTTGAAGAATTCCTTGTCGTTGTAGTCGGTAGATGTAAGAAGCTTGGCTTTCGGGATAGGGCTGTTCTGCTTCACCTGGTCGAAATTAACATAGATGCCATCCCTGAACCTGAAATCAGGAGTATACTTCACCATTCCTTCCGGATCCTGACCTTCAGCATGAAAAACACAAAACACCTGAAGCATGACGGCACCAAGAAATATCATCCTGAAATTTTTCTTCATAACAATAGCTATTTATAATTCCCGTTCAAATATCATACCGTTAGGGCAAATTTAACCATTCCGCTGAAAGGGTGTTAACTTAATCTTAGATATATTTATTATATATTTTACTTACTTTTACGTTATTCAAAAATGGCAACAATGGCAAAGGAAGCCGGAAAAGATATTATCAAAGATAACAGGGAAGAGACAACCAAATCTTATGAAAACAGCCGGAACAAGCTTCAAACTGCTGCATACATTGGAGTTATAGCCCTGATTATCAGTGTTGTCCTCATCATGTCCAAATTGTATCTTTTTGCCGGAACATTAATTATTATCGTCGTAATCCTCGCTATGTACCTGATTCGTAAAACAATCAGGGAAATGGACAAAGTCAAGGATTCACTTATGGATGTTTCATCCTCAAACGACAGAAAAGTCGATGTGATAACCGATTTTTCACACAGGATAAGGGAACCTCTCAACAATATTGTGATCATTATTGATATGCTTATGGAATCTGGCCTTCAGAAAAAGCAAAAGGAACTTCTCGAAACTTTTGTTGCCTCAACCAAGAATATGGTCACAAGTGTTAATGAACTGACGATGCAGTCGGCAGGAGACGTGAGCTTTGAAGCAAGGAAAAATATCAGGTTCAGTCTTCTTTCAACCATACAGAACACAATTGAACTCTACAATCTTAAAGACAAAGCCAACATCGATTTCATCCTTAATAAGAAGGAATTCATTGATTTTGAATGCTTTGGTGATCCAATAATCCTGAAACAGATATTTCTTGACATTTTCAACACCATCGAAAACCAGGACTCGGAAAGAACTACAAAAGTCACAATAAACCTGAAAAGGGAGAAGGAATCCGGAAACGAGAACTTCGTCGGTTTGAGAATACAAACCGACAGGAACCTGGTGCTGATTGACGAGAAAGACCCCGGACACAGTCTGTCGGCAAGGCTGATTGCCAGCAGCAAAGGCACCTACCTCCAGGAATCGGGTAAGGATTTCACCGTTCTCAACATCACTATCCCGTTTACCAAAGTAATTCACGAACCCAGGCATCAAATTGCATCTCAGAAGATTGAAGAGCTGATCCAGAAGGATAAGGTTCACAAGGAGCTGAAAGATATTAAAATACTTCTTGTGGAAGATAACCTGATAAACCAGAAAATAACCCTTCTTACCCTGAAACCCCTTGTCAGCAGCATTGATACGGCATCTAACGGCAAGGAAGCGCTTGATAAATTCGGCACTGCCACCTACGACCTTATCCTGATGGATATACAGATGCCAGTCATGAGCGGACTTGTTGCTGCAGAAAAGATAAGGGCACTGGAGTCAAGCACCAATACTCATGTACCGATAGTCGCAATAACAGCAAATGCAATGCTTGGTGATAAGGAAAAATGTCTTTCTGCAGGAATAGATGATTATATCAGCAAGCCATTCCAGCCCTCAGCCCTTATTGATAAGATCAAAAAATTCATTTAGAGTTTCCTGAAAGAGGCTTGAATCCGAGCACCATCATATCATCAACCTGAGGATTTCCTGACATCCATGTCTTAATATTTTCATCCAGTATCGACTTCTGGTCATTGATGGGGAAGCCGTGAATCCTTGTCAGAAGATACCTGAACCTCCTGTACATAAACTTTTTGTTCTCGTTGCCTCCAAACTGGTCTGCATAGCCATCGGAGAAAATATAAAGAATATCATTTTCCAATAAGTCCATCTCATGGGATGTGTATTCCGTCCCTTCAGGATTCATGCCGATTATTATCTTGTCTCCCTTTATCTCGGTAAGGGTATTTTCGCGGATAAGGTAAAGAGGAAAAAAGGCTCCTGAATACTCAAGCTTTTTCTTCTTCCTGTCGATGACACAGAGGCCTATATCCATACCATCCCTTATTATCGTTCCCAGGTTCTTTTGCCGGCTGAATGTCTTTTCAAGCGCCCGGTTCATAACCGAAAGGATAGCTGAAGGCTTTTCAATATTGTCTTCAATTATTGCTTTTTCAATTATCTCGAGTCCCATCATCGACATCAGGGCTCCGGGAACACCATGACCGGTGCAATCGGCAGCTACAACGAATATCTTGCCTTCTTTTTCATCGATCCAGTAAAAATCACCGCTGACAATATCCTTTGGTCTGAAAAAAATAAAAGAGTCGCTGAAGTGCCTTCTGAAAAACTCCTCAGACGGTAAAAGGGCTTCCTGTATCCTCTGTGCATATATAAGGCTGTCAGTCAGATTTTTATCGCGTATTTCGAGCTCGAATTTCTGCTTCTTTATCTGGTCAAGAGCTTCCTCCTTTTCCTTCAGGAGCTGACGGGTTAAATAAAGGCTCCGTGTCTGTGATATTATCGAAATTAATAACAAAGCCAGGGCAACGAAAAGAATTATTCTCATCGTAAATTCAGGAAGATTAAACAACATATTGTTCAGTGATCCTGCAGGTGAAAAACAAATCACCGAACATGGCAGATAACCATATTTTAAAAGAGTACTCATGCTGTCCTGCAAAAATAGTGAAATTGAGCAGATAGGTCCTCCAGTTAACTTTTTTTGACAATTAAAAGTTAACATTCACCTCGTCATTGCCGGGAAGCGCAAGATGAGAGTTCTTAACAGAAGGAGATGTAACTAATGGCCCCAGACCGATTGACTCCCACTTTTTGTCGATGCTCTTAATAGTCTCTGGTGACGAAATAACAACATTGGGCCATTTACGGGCGAAACCGCCTTCCCGGAATGCCTTGGCAGTGCCATCAATGAAAAGGAGGTTTTCAGAAATGAGTTCAGCGTCGCGCTGAGGATCCGAATTACCAAGAATCTGCCATGCAACCTGATACATATCTTTCAAATCCACGGCTTTATCAACAGCCAGTATCAGCCTGAGATCATTACTGACTTGTTTTTCTGCATGCTCTTTTTTTGCTTTTCTGACTGCCTGATGATCTTCAGCCTGATTCAGGCCTTCAACGATCATCTTTCCTCCTGCAGAAGAATACTGAGAACCTGATACCGGCATCTCTTCATCCAGCTTTATTGTTGCATCAACTCCAAGCTTGCCGCCAAGCGCAGGAGCCTCGGAAGTATGGTCAAGCACGTCAAGCGGACCTGACAGAAAGAGAAGATCCTTTTTAAAGGTTGTGTTCCTGAAAATGTGATCCAAAACCTGCCTGTAATCCCTGATTTCCAGATCACCGCTTACAACCACAAGATATTTGGTGAACATCATCTGTCCGGCTCCGAGCAATGAGCTTATGACTTTCTTGCCCTGACCGGGGTATGATTTCCTGATCTTTACAATTACCAGGTTGTGGGCTACTCCTGCTGAAGGCATATGCAGGTCCTCGATTTCGGGCAGAATTGCCAGTCTGAGGGGAGCCAGAAAGATCTTTTCCGTCGCTTTGGCCAGCCATGCATCCTCCATGGGCGGAATACCGACTATTGTTGCCGGGTAAACAGCTTTTTGTGAATGAGTTATGCATGTCACATGAAATCTCGGATAGAAATCAGCCAGGGAATAAAAACCAGTATGATCGCCAAAGGGCCCCTCAAGCACCAGCTCTTCTGCAGGGTCAACGTACCCTTCGATTACGATATCGGCATCTGAAGGCACATAAAGGTCATTGGTCAGGCATCTTACCAGCTTCACTCTTTTCTTCCTGAGAAATCCGGCAAGGACATACTCGTCGATGTTCTCAGGCAATGGAGCCGTAGATGCATAAGTGTATACCGGATCACCTCCGAGTACAACGGAGACGGGCATTTTCTTTCCGGTCTTCTTCCATTCCCCGAAATGGTTTGCCCCGGTTTTATGTCTTTGCCAGTGCATTGCAGTAGTCTTATTATCAAGTATCTGCATCCTGTACATTCCTACATTTGTCTTGCCTGTGACCGGGTGCACCGTATGTACCATAGGAAGGGTAAAGAAGCGGCCGCCGTCGTGGGGCCAGCATTTGAGTACGGGAAGGATTGCCAGATCGGGATCATAGTGAATAACCTGCTGGCATGCACCTTTGCCTCTGCTTCTGACAGGGAGATATCCGGAGATCTTCAACAATGAGGGTACTGAAGATATCTTTTTAAGCAGGTTGTCTTTTGAATCAGTAAGTGCTGTGAATGTTTCTGCAATATCAATTGCTGCATTCTCCAGGCTTTTCCGGCTTATGGCCAGAGCCATCCTCTTTTCGGTACCAAAAGCATTTATGAGGAGCGGAAAGGATGTACCTGTGTTTTCAAAAAGCAGTGCTTTTCCTCCGGATTTTGATATACGGTCGGCAACTTCGGTAATCTCGAGTATTGGATCAACGAATGCCCGGATGCGATGGAGTTCTGAATGCTTTTCCAGATCGGTTATGAAATCAGATAAGCCGTTATATGGCATAGTAAGATAAAAGACCAAAGATATAAGATATAAGATATAAGTAGAAGAAGAAAGGTATTGCTTCGTCATCCCGACTTTGACCACCGAAGCTAATGCGAAGGTGGTGGCGGGACTCCTCGCAATGACAGTGAATCCATAAAAATCCTCTCTCGGGAGGGGTAGGGGTGGGTTTTTCTTGGATTAGTGGTATAAAACAATAATGGGAACTATTCCGAGGAGTAGTTCCCATCCACCGTTTACGACCGAAGCCATTAACGGTGTCGGATTACTGTTATTCCGGCCGGCTGCATTGCAGGTCTTACGATCTGGTCTTGCAACCCATGGCTTTCAGGTTCTGCTTGTTATGGCAGATCCTTACGGCTGTCCTTTTCTTCCCACCTTTCGGCGGGACTTTCCAGGACGAAGTGTCATTCAGGCTCTGGTGACATTTCCCGGAGGATCTGTTACCAGTTTCAGTTGACTTGGGGCCGAAGCCCTTCATTTCCCTGAGGCCCTGTGACCCAATCGTTGAAAGAACGTTTCCGGTTTTCTACGACCTGCTGAACACCCGGGATTGGTCTGGGACCAGGTTCCCTTCGTTCAGGCTTCGGCTCTCTTGATGCGCAGACCCGAAGGTCTGAGTGAGCCGGATTGTGCTTCATTTAAGTAACCTTTTCCGGTTCCACATCGTTCGAGCAGCCTTTTATCGCTCACCCGATAGATCAAATATATATCAAGAATCTCAAAAAACCATGTAATTGGAATCCATGTTGTAAACCTGATATAAACATGAGTTATCAACAATTGTTAATAACGTCGGAAAAACCCTTGAAATAAGTCTCTACTTGCTATTTCTTATACCCGTACACAGCCAGATCGCCGAGAGCCTCTTCGATCCTCAGGAGCTGGTTGTATTTTGCAATCCTGTCAGTTCGGCTGCAGGAACCTGTCTTGATCTGTCCCGAATTTGTTGCAACAGCTACATCAGCAATCGTTGAATCTTCTGTTTCACCGGAACGGTGAGAAATAACAGTTGTATACCCTGCTCTGTGAGCCATTTCGATACATGCAAGGGTTTCAGTTAGAGAACCTATCTGATTCAGCTTGATAAGTATCGAATTGGCACAACCCAGTTCAATACCCTTCTTCAGATACTCTACATTTGTCACAAATACGTCGTCTCCGACTATCTGGATCTTCTTACCCAGCCTTTCCGTCATCATTTTCCATCCATCCCAGTCGTTCTCGGCCATTCCGTCTTCAATTGAATCAATCGGGAACATGCCAATCAGTTTCTCGAAATAGTCAACCTGTTCCTTTGATGTCTTCCTCGGACCCTTGGGACCCTGGAATTTTGTATAATTATAAATGCCATTTTCATAGAACTCCGAAGCAGCAGGATCAAGAGCTATTGTGATGTCAGTTCCCGGTTTATAACCTGCAGCGGTAATTGCTTTAACAATTGTGTCAAGAGCATCTTCAGGACCATCAAGGTTTGGTGCAAAGCCGCCTTCATCACCTACAGCCGTACTTAAGCCACGACCTTTCAGTACTTTTTTAAGAGCATGGAACACTTCAGCACCCATACGTAATCCTTCAGTGAAAGAAGGTGCTCCTATAGGCCTGATCATGAATTCCTGGAAAGCGATCGGAGCATCCGAGTGTGACCCGCCGTTGATGATATTCATCATCGGAATGGGCAAAGTTACAGCATTTGATCCGCCAATATATCTGAAAAGAGGTAATCCATGGTATGTAGCTGCAGCCTTTGCTATTGCAAGTGATACACCCAGAATTGCATTGGCCCCAAGGTTGCTTTTGGTTTTTGTTCCGTCGAGCTCGATCATCTTTTTATCTATTCCGGACTGATCGGTGACATCCATTCCTGTTATCTCTTCAGCAATAACATTATTCACATTATGAACAGCCTTTAGGACTCCCTTGCCGAGATAGCGGCTTTTGTCGCCATCCCTGAGCTCAAGAGCTTCATTTTCACCAGTTGATGCTCCCGAAGGAACTGCAGCTCTCCCAAAGTAACCGCTGGCTGTTGTAACATCAACTTCAATTGTAGGATTGCCGCGCGAGTCAAGAATCTCACGGGCATGAACACTAACTATTTGACCCATAGGAATTTAATTTAATATTAAACAATAGTGCAATATATAAAAAAAAGGGATAATGATTATTATGACTTATCCCTTTCAGCTCAAAATATTTATTCAGTTTACTTTTTCTCTTCCGGAGCTTTTACATCGTCAGCAGCTGCTGTTTCAGCAACTTTTTCTGCTACTTCGGTTTTCTTCTTTGAAGTAGTTGATCTTCTTCTCCTGGTTGTCTTGGCTTTTGCAGCCTCGCTTGCACCCATCATGGCTTCATTGAAATCGACCAGCTCGAGGATGCACATTTCGGCGTTATCGCCGATACGGTTACCCGTTTTCAGTATGCGGGTATAACCCCCATGCCTTTCAGCAACTTTTGGTGATATTTCCCTGAAAAGCTCAGCCACAGCCTTCTTGTCCTTAAGGAAGCTGAAAACCTCTCTCCTTGAATGAGTTGAATCCTCCTTCGACTTTGTTATAATAGGTTCAACATAAGTCTTCAGAGCTTTTGCCTTCGCTGTGGTTGTGGAGATCCTTTTATGCATGATCAGCGAGGCAGCCATGTTTGAGAGCATCGACTTCCTGTGTGAACTGGTCCTTCCTAAATGATTTATAACTCTTGAATGTCGCATTGCTATGTTTCCTTCCCAATTTTCAGATTAATCTTTCTCTAACTTGTATTTGCTCACATCCATCCCGAATGAAAGATTCATTGATTCGAGAAGCTCGTCGAGCTCGGTAAGTGATTTCTTTCCAAAGTTCCTGAACTTGAGAAGGTCGTTCTTGTTGAATTTAACAAGATCACCAAGTGTCTCAACTTCAGCGGCTTTGAGACAGTTCAGTGCTCTTACTGACAGATCGAGGTCGATCAGTTTTGTTTTGAGCAGCTGTCTCATATGGAGTACTTCTTCATCAAATTCCTCATTTGCCAGCTTATCGTCTGAATCGAGTGTTATTTTTTCATCCGAGAAAAGCATGAAATGATAAATCAGGATCTTGGCAGCTTCCTTGAGCGCTTCCTTGGGATGAATGGATCCGTCAGTCTCTATATCAAAGAGAAGCTTCTCATAATCAGTCTTTTCCTCAACACGGTAGTTTTCGATGGCATATTTTACATTTCTTACCGGTGTGAAGATGGAATCAATTGCAATAAGGCCAAATTCAGCATCGGCAGGTTCATTTTCCTCAGCAGGAACATATCCGCGGCCCTTGCTTATTGTAAGGTCGAAGTGGAGCTTCACATCAGGCTCCATTCTGAAGAGAACGAGTTCAGGATTGAGAACCTCGAAGCTGCTCAATGAATTATTCAGATCGCCGGCTTTGAAGACTTCCTTGTTGTGGATCTTAACGGTGACCTTCTCATGTTCAACATCATCAACCGTTCTTTTGAACCTTACCTGTTTCAGGTTAAGAATGATCTCGGTAACATCTTCAATGACACCTGTGATGGTTGAGAACTCGTGGTCTATACCATCAATTTTTATGGTGGTGATTGCAAAACCTTCGAGTGATGAGAGGAGTATTCTTCTCAGTGCATTACCTACAGTAATACCATAGCCAGGTTCAAGCGGACGGAACTCGAATTTACCGAGTTTGTCATCCGCTTCCAGCATTATTACTTTATCGGGCTTCTGGAATGATAATATGGCCATAGAATTTATCTTATATTATTATTTTGAATACAATTCAACGATAAGTTGTTCCTTTATATTTTCAGGAATATCAGTGCGTTCCGGCAGATTCATGAACTTGCCTGCCATCTGTGTATCATCCCATTCAAGCCATGAAAGCTTGGACGATTTTCTTGTTGTCAATGAATCGACTATTGATTCGAGTGATTTTGATTTCTCGCGTACGCCGATGATATCGCCCGGTTTCAGCTGGAAAGAAGGGATATTGACCACTTCTCCGTTAACCGTTATATGACGGTGTGAAACCAGCTGGCGTGCTCCTGCTCTTGTAGGTGATACTCCAAGGCGGTATACGACGTTGTCGAGACGTGATTCAAGAAGCTGAAGAAGGACCTCACCTGTAACGCCTTTTGTTCTTGAAGCTTTTTCGAATGTATTCCTGAACTGACGTTCAAGGATGCCATAGGTATATTTTGCCTTCTGCTTCTCCCTCAGCTGAACCCCGTATTCAGAAGTCTTTTTTCTCTTCTTGTTAAGACCGTGCTGGCCGGGAGGGAAATTTTTTCTTTCCAGGTGTTTATCAGGTCCGAAGATAGGTTCTCCGAATTTTCTTGCGACTCTTGATTTTGGGCCGGTATATCTTGCCATTTTCTTTTATAATATTTGAACTTACTTATTTAATTCTATTGAATTTCGGATTTCAGATTTCGAATTTCGGATTTAAATCCGCGATCAAAAATCAGCAATCCGCAATTATATTATACTCTCCTTCTGCCAGGTGCACGGCAGCCATTATGCGGCATCGGTGTAACATCGATGATCTCAGTAACCTCTATTCCAGCATTAGAGATTGCCCTGATGGCTGATTCACGTCCTGATCCGGGTCCTTTTACAAAGACCTTCACTTTTCTGAGGCCAAGGTCATAAGCAACCTTTCCGCACTCTTCTGATGCCATCTGTGCAGCATAGGGAGTATTTTTCTTTGAACCCTTGAATCCCATTTTTCCAGCGGAGGCCCATGAAATGACCTGTCCTGAATTGTTGGTCAGGGTTACAATGATATTATTGAATGATGAATGAACATGTGCCTGGCCCGTGGGTTCAACCTTTACAATCCTCTTTTTCAATGCTCCAGTCTTCTTTGCCATAGTTTATTTATTTAGTAGCTTTCTTTTTATTTGCAACAGTTTTCTTCCTGCCCTTGCGGGTCCTGGCATTGTTTTTCGTGCTCTGTCCTCTGACCGGGAGGCCCAGTCTGTGGCGTACACCACGATAGCAACCAATATCCATCAAACGCTTGATATTCAGCTGTGTCTCTGAACGGAGTTCACCTTCGAGTTTATATTTCTCATTAAGGATGCGGCGGATGGTATTTATTTGCTCATCGGTCCACTCCTCAACCTTAGCGTTCCTGTCAACACCGGCTTCATCGAGTACTTTCTGTGCAGTGCTTCTGCCCACCCCGTAAATGTAGGTAAGACCGACTTCGCCTCTCTTATGTCTTGGTAAATCTACCCCAACAATTCGTGCCATATTTTACTTTCTTAAATTGAGTTGCAAAAATAGTTAAATTATCCCTGTCTCTGTTTGAACTTGGGATTTTTCTTATTTATTATGTAAATGCGTCCTTTTCTCCTGACTATCTTGCAGTCAGCGCTGCGCTTTTTTACAGATGCTCTTACTTTCATTATCTTAAAATTTCTATTTATACCTGAATGTTATTCTTCCTTTTGTCAGATCGTATGGTGACATTTCTACTTTTACCTTGTCGCCCGGCAGGATTTTAATATAATGCATTCTCATCTTGCCTGAGATATGGGCGGTAATCACATGCCCGTTCTCGAGTTCAACCCTGAACATCGCATTCGAAAGGGCTTCAATGATAGTGCCGTCCAGCTCAATTGACGGTTGTTTGGCCATACAATTATATTTTATTTAATACTTCCTCTATGAAATCAAATGTTGTCAATAGATCTGCTTTTCCCTTGCTGACCGCGACAGCATATTCAAAATGTGCCGAGGGTTTTCCGTCAGCAGTTTTTATTGTCCATCCGTCGCTCATCTGAATAGTTTCCTTCTTGCCAAGGTTGATCATCGGCTCGATGCAGATAACCAGTCCTTTTTCCATTTTAGGTCCTGAGCCTTTCTTGCCGAAGTTCGGCACTTCAGGTGGCTCATGCATCTCTTTACCTATACCATGACCAACAAGTTCCCTGACAACCGAATATCCTCCGCTTTCAGCTTTCGACTGCACTGCATTTGAAACATCACCAATCCTGTTTCCTGCTAATGCAGCTTTTACTCCTTCTTCAAGCGATGCTCTGGTAAAATACAGAAGCCGTCTTACTTCTTCTTTTATTTCACCGACAGCAAAAGTAAAGGCACTGTCTCCAATCCAGCCATTCAGAGTCGCTCCGCAGTCAACTGAAATAATATCTCCTTCTTTAAGTTCATATTTTGAAGGGATACCATGGACTACTTCATCATTGACAGATGTGCAAAGTGTATTGGGAAAGCCTCCATATCCCTTGAATGCCGGCACCGCATGATGGTCACGGATGAATTCTTCGGCAATTCTATCGAGATAAAGAGTTGTAACCCCGGGTTTTATGTGTCTGGCAACCTCAGCGAGTGTTCTAGACACCAGCATGTTGCTTTCCTTTAACAACCCAACCTCTTCATCAGTCTTCAAATACAACATCAAAGAACGTTAATACTTAATTATATTGAGGTAGTCGCACCCGATCTGCCTTTCACGCGGCCTGATTTCATGAGGCCGTCGTAATGACGCATGAGCAGGTGGCTTTCGATCTGCTGCAGGGTGTCAAGTATGACACCCACAAGGATCAAAAGCGATGTACCACCGTAAAACTGTGCAAACTGAGGCGATACTCCGGATATTACTGCAAGAGAGGGCAGCACCGCTATTATTGCAAGGAATATCGAACCAGGCAATGTTATCCTTGACATTATCATATCAAAGAATTCAACAGTTTTCCTTCCTGGTTTAATCCCCGGGATGAATCCCCCGTTCTTCTTCATATCTTCAGCCATCTGAACGGGATTAATTGTAATTGCGGTATAGAAATACGTAAATGCAACAATCAGGACAGCCGTCACAAGATTGTACCAGAATCCATAGGTATTTGAAAAAGTTACAACAAATCCTGAACTCTGATCCCTGAAGCCTGCGATAAGCATGGGCACCATCATGATAGCCTGTGCAAAGATGATTGGCATAACCCCTGCTGCGTTGACTTTCAGAGGAATGTACTGACGTACTCCGCCATATTGCTTGTTGCCTATAATACGCCTCGCATACTGGACAGGCACTCTTCGGGTGCCCTGCACCAGCATAATTGTTCCAATGATCACAACGAACCAGAATAATATTTCAATAATAAGCGCAATAGGTCCACCCTGGCCATTCATTCTTGTTCCGAATTCGAACAGGAAATTCTGAGGCAGACGTGCCACAATACCTATCATTATTATGAGTGAGATACCGTTTCCGATACCTTTGTCGGTAATTTTTTCTCCAAGCCACATAACGAAGATCGTTCCTGCGGTCAGGATTACCGTCGACGATATCATGAAAAAGCGCTGATATGCACCGGAAAGAACAAATGCTCCTGCATCCAGAGTACGGGTGAGGCTGATAAGATAAGTAGGAGCCTGAAGAATCATAATGATCACAGTCAGATACCTGGTATACTGGTTCATCTTGCGCCTTCCGCTTTCGCCTTCTTTCTGAAGCTTCTGGAAATATGGAAAAACAATACCCAGAAGCTGGACCACAATTGATGCTGATATATAAGGCATTATTCCCAGGGCAAATATTGATGCCTGTGAGAATGCACCACCGGAGAACATATCAAAAAGTCCCATAATCCCAGTGGAGGTGTTTGTCTTAAGATTAGTAAGAAATTCAGGGTTTATACCAGGGAGTGAGACATACTTGCCAAGACGATACAGTGCAACTATTGCCAAAGTATATATCAACCTTGCGCGAAGGTCTTCTATCTTGAAGATGTTCTTTATGGTCTGAAAGAATCTCATGAAATTACAGTTTTACGACGGTTCCGTTTTTTGCTTCAATTGCAGCTACAGCTGATTTGCTGAAAGCATGTGCATGAACTTCCAGCTTCTTTTCAAGTGTACCTTTACCAAGGATTTTCACCTGAGCATTCTTCGAAACCAGTCCTGCATTTATAAGAACTTCAATGTCGATCTTATCAAGCTTGTTATTTTCTGCAAGGTTCTGGAGCACACCAATGTTGATGCTCTTGTATTCCTTGCGGTTGATATTTTGAAAACCGTACTTTGGAATCCGTCTCTGAAGCGGCATCTGGCCACCTTCAAATCCTATTTTTTTACTGTATCCGGATCTGGATTTAGCGCCTTTATGTCCCCTGGTGGAGGTTCCACCTCTTCCAGAACCTTGTCCGCGGCCTAAACGCTTGCTCCTTTTGACTGAGCCTTTTGCAGGTTTTAAGTTACTCAAATCCATTACTTTATATCTTAAAATATGGTTTATACCTTAAATGTTTTCAACTTTAACCAGGTGGCTGATCTTATGTACCATTCCCAGGATCTGGGGTGTAGCCTCAAGTTCAACACTGTGGTTCAATTTATGGATGCCAAGGGCATCAAGGGTTCTTTTTTGTCTTTCAGGTTTACCGTTCCTGCTTTTCACCTGGGTGATACGAATCTTTGCCATAGTGATATATATTTTGCTAACCATTAAATACTTTATCCATCTTCACACCCCTGTGCTCGGCAATCGAGTAGGGATCGCGCATTTCAAGAAGCGCTGCAAAGGTAGCCTTAACAAGGTTGTGAGGGTTTGAAGAGCCCTTCGATTTGGCGAGCACATTTTTTATTCCCACGCTCTCAAGCACAGCGCGCATGGCACCTCCTGCCTTGACACCTGTACCGGGAGAAGCAGGTTTGATGAACACCTTGGCTCCGCCAAATTTAGCAACCTGTTCGTGAGGCACAGTTCCATTGATAACCGGCACCTTTATCAGGTTCTTTTTGGCATCTTCGATGCCTTTTGCTATTGCGGTTGTCACTTCACTGGCTTTACCAAGGCCATGTCCGACTATGCCACTTTCATTTCCTACGACAACTATTGCCGAGAAGCTGAATGTACGTCCTCCTTTTGTAACCTTGGTAACCCTCTGAATGCTAACTAGCCTGTCTTTAAGTTCCAGGTCGCTGGTTTTTACTTTTCTTATACCTTCTGCCATAATTCACTAGAATTTTAATCCGCCTTCGCGGGCTGCATCAGCCAATGATTTTACTCTGCCATGATATTTATATCCGCTTCTGTCGAACACCACCGATTCGATACCCTTTTCCTTGCATTTTGCTGCCAGGAGCTTTCCGACAAGCTTTGCCTGTTCGGTTTTCTTGATGCCTGCCGATTTTTCGGCAACCTCTTTCTCCTTTGATGAAACTGCCAGAATAGTTACTTTATTCAGGTCGTCGACTACCTGCACGTATATCTGTTTATTGCTGCGGTATACTGCCAGTCTTGGTGTTTCAGCAGTACCGCTTATCTTTTTCCGGATCCTCATTTTGATCCTGGTCCTTCTTTCCAACTTTGTTAAGGCCATTTCTTTAAACTTTTTCCTTATTAATACACACCTTAAACACTTGCCGACTTACCAGCTTTTCTTCTGAGCTGTTCACCGACAAACTTAATACCTTTGCCCTTGTAGGGTTCCGGTGGACGGAGAGACCTGATCTTTGCTGCTACATGGCCGATAAGCTGCTTATCGATACTTGTAATAGTAATAACCGGATTGCTCCTTCTTTCAGTTTTTGTTTCAATCTTCACTTCATTTGGAAGCTGCATTATTATATCATGTGAATAGCCGAGGCTCATTTCGAGCAGCTGACCTTTGGCTTCTGCACGGTAACCTACGCCTACGAGTTCAAGTTCCTTTTTGTATCCCTGTGAAACACCTGTTACCATGTTGGCAAGCAGTGCACGGTAAAGACCATGCAGGGATTTATGGCTCTTCGATTCGGTAGGCCTGGTCAATACGATCTGGTTGTCAACAACCTCGATCTTCAGGTCCTTGTCAATATTCTGGGTGAGTTCTCCCAGAGGTCCTTTCACGCTTACCACATTGTTGTCACTTACACTTACAGTGACTCCTTTGGGCAGGTTTACAGGTAATTTTCCAATTCGTGACATTAGTTTTCCTCCTTTTAGTATACGTAACACAACACTTCACCACCTATGTTCTCTTTCCTTGCCTCCTTGTCGGTCATCAGTCCCCTCGAAGTAGAAATGATTGCAATTCCCAGTCCGTTAAGAACTTTCGGCATTTCATCAGCTCCGGCATAATGTCTGAGTCCGGGACGGCTTATACGCTGAAGTTCCTTTATGGCAGGCTTCTTGCTCTTGATATTATACTTGAGAGCGATTTTAAGAACTCCCTGGGGATATTTGCCTTCAACAACCTTATAACTGAGGATATAACCTTTTTCAAAAAGTATTCTTGCAATTTCTTTCTTAAGACTGGAAGCCGGTACCTCCACAACCTTATGACCAGCCAGGATTGAGTTTCTTATTCTGGTCAGTAAATCAGCGATTGGATCAGTCATCTTTGATTCTTATTAATAGTTTATATTATTTTTCCTTAATTTACCAGCTGGCTTTCTTTACACCCGGGATAAGTCCGAATGATGCCATTTCCCTGAAGGTTATCCTGCTGACGCCAAACTGCCTCATGTAACCTCTTGTACGGCCTGTCAGCTTGCAGCGGTTGCGCTGCCTGTTCGGATTCGAGTTTCTCGGGAGACGGCTCAATGCCACATAATTGCCCTCAGCTTTAAGCTGTGCTCTCTTCCCGGCATATTTTTTTGCCAGTTTTACGCGTTTTACTTCGCGGGCCACCATGGATATCTTAGCCATATTACTAGTTTTTAATGTTTTTAAACGGTAAACCGAAATTCTTTAAAAGGGCCAGTGCTTCCTCATCTGATTCTGCCGAAGTGACGAAGGTGATCTGAAGTCCCATTATCTTTGAAATCTTATCGAGGTCTATTTCCGGGAAAATTATCTGTTCGGTAATTCCGAGGGTATAATTCCCGCGGCCATCGAGTTTGGCACTGATTCCCTTGAAGTCGCGGATACGAGGCAGTGCCACGGATATCAGCCTCTCAAGGAATTCATACATCCTGTCTTTCCTGAGCGTTACCATAATGCCGATGGGCATATGCCTTCTCAGCTTGAAGTTCGAAATATCCTTTGACGAGTAGGTAAGAACAGCTTTCTGCCCTGCAATGTCAGATAATTCCTTAACGCCTGATTCAAGCAGTTTCTTGTCAGCAATAGCCTGTCCGACTCCCTGGTTAAGAACTATCTTCTCCAGCTTCGGGACCTGCATTACGGTTTTATAACCGAATTCCTTCATCAATGAAGGGACGATCTCGTCACTATACTTTGTTTTCAGTGCAGGTATATACATTATTTAATCTCCTCTCCTGATTTTTTTGAATAACGCACTAGTTTACTTTTATCATTGAGCTTCTTGCCAATACGGGTCGGTTTTCCTGATGTAGGATCCATAAGCATCAGATTTGACAGATGTATGGAGGCTTCCTTCTTAACAATTCCTCCCTGGGGAGCCTTTGAATTGGGTTTTGTATGCTTCGAAACCATGTTAACTCCTTCGACGAGAGCTCTGTCCTTTTTCCTGTCAACTTCCAGTACACGGCCTTTCTGGCCTTTTGACTCACCGGTTATCACCATAACCGTATCACCCTTCTTAATATGTAATTTCTTTTGCATTTTTGCCTCTTTATAAATATTACAATACTTCAGGTGCCAGTGAAACGATCTTCATATACTTGTCGCGTAGTTCCCTGGCTACCGGACCGAAAATACGGGTTCCGCGGACTTCATTCTGGTCGGTAAGAAGAACAACTGCATTGTCGTCGAACCTGATATAGGAACCATCTGCGCGACGGATCTCCTTTGTTGTCCTGACGACGACAGCCCTGCTCACGGTACCTTTTTTTGCTTCACCTGAGGGAAGCGCTGATTTCACGCTCACAACTATCTTATCGCCTACAGTGGCATATCTTTTCTTGCTGCCGCCGAGTACCCTGATGCATAATACCTCCTTGGCGCCTGAGTTGTCGGCTACTGTTAGCCTTGTTTCCTGCTGTATCATGATTACTTAGCTCTTTCGATTATTTCTATTAATCTCCAGGTTTTGTTCTTGCTCAGAGGCCTGGTCTCTGAAATACGTACCGTATCGCCGATATTGCATGAATTCTCTTCATCGTGCGCCATCATCTTCTTTGTCTTGTTAATGAACTTGCCGTAGATGGGATGTTTAACCTTCCTTTTTACGGCAACGACGATTGATTTGTCCATTTTATTGCTGATGACAACACCAATACGATCTTTTCTTAAATTCCTTTCCATTGCTGATTCGGCTTAATTAGATTTCTGTTTTGATTCCCTTTCACGCAATTCGGTAAGCAGACGTGCAATAGTAAGTTTTGCCTGCTTCAGCTTCTGAGGATTATCGAGCGGTGTAATTGCATGGTTCATCTTCATACGAACAAGCATGGTCTTCTCGGTATCGATCCTTTCAAGAAGGTCAGACATGCTTAATTCCCTAATTTCTGATATTTTCATCGCTGTAATGTTTTTTTACTCAACGTAATCGCGGCGTACTACGAATTTTGTGGTTATTGGCAGCTTCTGTGCTCCAAGACGGAGAGCTTCCTTTGCAATTTCATAAGGAACACCTTCTGCTTCCAGAAGTATTCTGCCCGGTGTTACCGGAACAACAAAACCTTCAGGTGCACCTTTTCCCTTACCCATACGAACCTCAGCCGGCTTTTTTGTTATTGGTTTGTCGGGGAACACCCTTATCCAAAGCTGTCCTTCGCGTTTCATATAACGGGTAACGGCCTGACGTGCTGCCTCGATCTGCCTCCCTGTGATCCAGCTCTGCTCCAGAGCCTTGATTCCAAATGAACCGAATGCCAGCTGGTTGCCCCTCTGTGCATTGCCTTTCATTTTTCCCTTCTGGGCTCTCCTGTATTTGGACCTTTTTGGTTGTAACATTGTATTATATCTTAATAGATTATAAAATCAATTATTTTGTTCTTTCCTTTCCCTTTCTCTTGAGGCTTTTGTTCTTTGCATTCCTTGCTCCGATATTGGGGCTGAGGTCTCTCTTTCCATAAACTTCACCGTTGCATATCCAAACTTTAATTCCGATCAGACCTACTTTTGTGTGTGCTTCAGCAAGCGCATAGTCGATATCTGCGCGGAAAGTATGAAGAGGAATACGGCCTTCCTTGTATGTTTCAGTTCTTGCCATTTCGGCACCGCCCAGACGACCGGAGATAAGGACTTTGATACCCTCTGCTCCCATTCTCATTGTTGATGCTATTGCCATTTTAATTGCGCGGCGGTATGATATCTTGCCTTCAACCTGCCTTGCTATATTGTTTCCTACGATGTTTGCATCGAGTTCCGGACGCTTCACCTCGAAAATGTTGATCTGGACTTCTTTCTTTGTAATTTTCTTCAGTTCCTCCTTGAGCTTGTCGACTTCCTGTCCGCCTTTTCCGATTATGATACCCGGACGTGCGGTATTTACGGTTACGGTTATAAGCTTAAGTGTTCTCTCGATGACAATCTTCGAGATACTTGCCTTTGCCAGCCTGGCATTCAGGTATTCCCTGATCTTAGTATCCTCAACCAGCTTGCCGGAAAAATCTTTACCGCCGTACCAGTTTGAATCCCAGCCCTTTATTATACCTAATCGGTTACCTATCGGATTTACTTTTTGTCCCATCTGAATTATTTTGTTGTATTTTCAACTTCTTCTTTAATCATGCTGTCGAGCACAAGTGTCACATGGTTTGATCTTTTTCTCAACCTGTATGCTCTTCCCTGCGGGGCTGTCTGCAGTCTTTTCATAGTACGTCCGCCGTCAACATGGATCGTCTTCACGTACAGGTTGCTTTCTTCAACCCTGACGCCTTCATTCTTAGCCTGCCAGTTTGAAATTGCAGAGAGGAGTAGCTTCTCCAGCCTGCGTGATGCTTCCTGTGAACTGTACTTGAGAATATCAAGCGCCTTGTTAACTTCCTTTCCGCTGATAAGGTCAGTGACGAGCCTCATTTTCCTCGGCGAGGTCGGGCAGTTTCTGAGAACGGCCTGATATCTTGCCTTTGAGGCCTCTTTTCTCGCTTCAGCTGTATTTCTTTTTCTTGCACCCATTGCTGTGATTTTTTTCTGTGTTTACATTTATTATTTATTCCCCGAGTGACCCCTGAAGGTACGGGTAGGCGCAAATTCTCCGAGCTTGTGACCTACCATGTTCTCGGTAATGTAAACAGGTATGAATTTGTTACCATTATGAACTGCTATAGTATGTCCGACAAAGTCTGGTGAAATAACTGATCTCCTTGACCATGTCTTGACCACTGATTTTTTTCCGCTCGTATTCATCTCAAGAACTCTATTCTCAAGCTTAAAATCAATAAAAGGGCCTTTTTTAATAGATCTGCTCATAGTATATCAGTTATTTTTTCCTTCTTTCTAATATGTGTTTTGCGGAATATTTCTTTTTGTCCCTTGTTTTGAAACCTTTAGCCGGGATACCTCTGCGCGAACGCGGATGTCCGCCCGAAGCTCTTCCTTCGCCACCACCCATTGGATGATCAACAGGATTCATAACAACGCCTCTTACTCTTGGTCGACGTCCATTCCATCGTGAGCGGCCAGCTTTGCCTGATCTCTCAAGGTTGTGGTCGGCATTCGATACTGTACCTATTGTTGCACGGCATTCTACCAGGACCAGTCTTGTCTCACCCGAAGGAAGCTTAATGGTTGCATATTTACCTTCGCGGGCAGAGAGCTGGGCATAGGTTCCGGCACTGCGTGCCAGAGATGCACCTTTACCGGGCTTCAGCTCGATATTGTGAATTATTGTACCAAGCGGAATATCGCTCAGGAACATTGTATTTCCAATTTCCGGAGTGGAAGTCTTTCCGGAAAGGAGCTTGTGTCCTACCTGTAGTCCTGACGGAGCTATAATATATCTCTTTTCGCCATCCTCATAAACAACAAGTGCGATCCTCGATGATCTGTTGGGATCGTACTCTATTGCCTTAACTGTAGCATGAATTCCGTCTTTCTCCCTGAGGAAATCGATTACCCTGTACATCTTCTTGTGACCGCCTCCGATGTACCTCATAGTCATTTTGCCGTTAACGTTCCTTCCTCCGGATTTTCTGTGCGGTCGGAGGAGGGATTTCTCCGGCGTGGTGCTAGTGATATTGTCAAAAGCACTTGCGATCTTGTGTCGCTGACCTGGTGTAACAGGTTTGATTTTTCTGACTGCCATACTGGTTATTAAATATTGCTATAGAAATCAATTTTATTTCCTTCTGCAAGGGTTATGACAGCCTTTTTGAGGGCGGCTGTTTTTCCAATGAGAAGACCCGATTTGGTATTACGGGATTTTACTTTCCCGGCATAACGCATCGTGTTCACCGAGTCAACTGTAACACCGTACAGTTCCTCAACGGCTTTTTTTATCTGTAACTTGTTTGCGTTTTTAGCAACGAGAAAACCATAGCGATTAAATTTGTCGCCCTGGCTTGTCATCTTTTCCGTTACAATCGGTTTAAGCAAAATATTCATTACTCAATTTTTTCTAGTTTTCAAATGTGGCCTGCAAAACGTCAACTGCGCTCTCCACCAGTACCAGAGTTGAAGCTCTCATTATCTCATAAGTACTTAGCTCACTGGCTATTACAACTTCAACCCCTTGTGTATTTCGGGCTGACAAATATATATTTTTATTTTGTTCTGGTAAAACAAAGAGTGATTTTTTATCTGTAATATTTAGATTCGCCCCCATTTTGACCATTTCCTTTGTTTTTGGAGCTTCAAAAGAGAAGTCTTCGAGAACGATAATATTCTTTGACGAAGCCTTGTAGGAAAGTGCCGATTTTCTTGCCAGCTCCTTCACTTTTTTATTCAGTTTGAAGCCATAGTATCTGGGTCTCGGACCAAATACACGTCCTCCCCCCCTGAACAGAGGGTTCTTCAGGCTGCCTGCACGTGCTGTACCAGTACCTTTCTGCTTCTTGATCTTCCTGGTGCTGGCTGTTATTTCACCACGCTCCTTGGACTTGTGAGTCCCCTGACGCTGATTTGCAAGGAACTGTTTTGTATCCAGGTAAATGGCATGGTCATTGGGCTCAATACCGAAAATGGAATCGTTAAGCTTAACTTTCCTTCCGGTTTCCTTACCATCAATATTGACAACTGATAATTCCATTATTTTGTAATTATTACGTAACCACCTTTCGGACCGGGAACTGATCCTTTAACTATAAGTATATTGCTTTCAGCCATAAGTTTCATGACCCTCATGCTTATCGACATAACCTTGTCGCCACCCATGCGGCCTGCCATTCTCATGCCAGGAAGCACCCTTGAAGGGAATGATGAAGCGCCGAGTGAACCCGGAGCCCTGCCCCTGTTGTGCTGACCATGGGTCTGTCCGCCGACGCCGCTGAAACCATGACGCCTGACGACACCCTGAAATCCTTTACCTTTCGACCATCCCCTTACATCAACCCAGTTGTCGGGTTTGAAGAGTTCTGCGGTAAGTACTTCACCTTCCTTAACCTGTCCCTCATTAAATCCCGTGAATTCAATAACCTTCCTCTTGGGAGGAGTATTGACTTTCTTGAAATGGCCTATTTCAGCCTTCGTAGAGTGTTTTTCCTTTTTATCGTCGAACCCGAGCTGTACAGCAAAGTAGCCGTCCTTTTCAACAGTCTTTATCTGTGTTACAACACACGGACCAGCCTGCAGAACCGTACATGGAACATTTTTCCCTTCATCATCGAAGAGGGAAGTCATTCCAACCTTCTTTCCTATTAATCCCTGCATCTCTTTAAGTCTTTACTGGTTTCACACTTTAATTTCAACTTCGACTCCGCTGGGAAGCTCAAGCTTCATGAGAGCGTCGATCGTTTTTGGCGTCGAGCTGTAAATGTCGAGCAGTCGCTTATATGAACAGAGCTGAAACTGTTCCCTTGCCTTCTTGTTCACGAAGGGTGACCTCAGGACAGTATAGATCTTTTTGTGGGTGGGAAGAGGAATCGGACCGCTCACCACTGCTCCGGTAGATTTTACCGTCTTCACGATCTTCTCGGCAGATTTATCCACCAGGTTATGATCGTAGGATTTCAATTTAATACGAATTTTCTGACTCATTTTTAAAGAATTTTTCCTTTTGTAATTTCGACAATTCTGTTAGCTATTTCTGCAGGCACCTCTTCGTAGTGAGAGAACTCCATTGTTGAAGTTGCTCTGCCTGAGGTAATGGTACGGAGTACAGTAACATAGCCGAATTTTTCTGCCAGAGGTACTTTAGCCTTTATTACCCTTGAACCTGCTTTCGATTCCATACCTTCCACCTTGCCTCTACGTCTGTTGAAATCGCTGATCACATCACCCACATATTCTTCGGGAGTAACTACTTCCGTTGCCATTATGGGTTCAAGTAAAACAGGATTGCATTTGCCGGCGAACCGCCTGAATGCCTGCTTTGCAGCTATCTCAAACGAGAGAGCATCGGAGTCAACCGGATGGTATGAACCGTCCTTGAGAACCACTTTGAGACTATCAAGAGGAAAGCCTGCAAGGGGACCGTTCGACATTGCTTCACGGAAACCCTTTTCTACCGAAGGAATATACTCCTTCGGAACATTCCCTCCCCTGATCTCATTAATAAACTGAAGACCTCTTATTCCATCATCCGCAGGAGACAGTTCAACTGTGATATCCGCAAATTTACCCCTGCCGCCTGACTGTTTCTTGAATAATTCGCGGAACTCGGCTGATGATGTAATGGCCTCTTTATAAGCAACCTGGGGTGCTCCCTGGTTACATTCAACATTAAATTCCCTTCTTAACCGGTCAATGAGTACCTCCAGGTGCAGCTCACCCATTCCACTTATAATGGTCTGACCGCTGTCGGGGTCGGTTTTAACCTGGAATGTCGGGTCTTCTTCTGACAGCTTGTGAAGCCCCATTGAAAGCTTGTCGACATCGGCCTGTGTTTTAGGTTCGACTGCTACGCCGATGACAGGTTCCGGGAAATCCATTGATTCGAGCAATATTGGCTTGTGGATGGCACATAGCGTGTCACCTGTCTTAAGATCCTTGAATCCGATGCCTGCGCCAATGTCGCCTGCTGAAATGCTCTCTTCAGGATTCTGTTTGTTTGCATGCATCTGGAAAAGGCGGTTTATCCTTTCCCTTTTACCTGTGCGCACGTTCAGAACAGTATCACCTGAGTGCAGTGTTCCTGAATAGATCCGGAGGAATACCAGGCGTCCCACGAAGGGATCTGTTGCTATTTTAAAAGCGAGAGCCGCCAATGGTCCTTCATCGTCGGGCTCACGTGTAATTTCTTCATCATTTCTCGGGTCCTTTCCGGTAATTGCTCCCTTGTCCACCGGCGAAGGGAGGAATGCGGTTGCTGCATCGAGAAGATTCTGAATACCTTTATTCTTGAACGCGGCACCACAGATAACCGGAACAGCATGGCCAGCGATTGTCACTTTCCTCAATGCAGTAAGTATCTCCTCCTGTGTTATTGATTCGTGATCATCGATATATCTCGCCAGAAGAGTGTCATCAACCTCAGCAACAGCTTCAACCAGCTTGCCGCGCCATTCTTCAGCCTCATCCAGCATTTCTGCCGGAATGTCAGTGACGTCGAACCTTGCACCAAGAGCCTCATCATCGTTATAGATTATGGCTTTCATCTGTATAAGATCAATCATGCCCAGAAAGTTTTCTTCTGCGCCGATCGGTATCTGAACAGGCACCGGATTTGATCCGAGCTTCTCCTTTATCTCATGTACCACGCTGAAGAAGTCTGCTCCGGCGCGATCCATTTTATTAACGAAGGCGATCCTCGGAACGCCGTATTTGTTAGCCTGTCTCCATACTGTCTCTGACTGTGGTTCAACACCGCCAACAGCACAGAAGACTGCCACGGCACCATCGAGAACCCTGAGAGATCTTTCAACTTCGACAGTAAAGTCGACATGACCCGGAGTGTCGATGATATTAATCTTGTACTCCTCACCATTATATTTCCAGTATGTTGTTGTAGCGGCTGAGGTAATGGTTATACCTCTCTCCTGCTCCTGAACCATCCAGTCCATCTGGGCATTGCCATCATGCACCTCTCCCATACGATGGGTACGACCGGTATAGAACAGAATGCGTTCTGTAGTTGTGGTCTTACCGGCATCGATGTGGGCCATGATCCCTATGTTCCTGGTATATTTCAGATTCTTATCCATTATCTGCCGCCGGGCTGAATATCAATTAAAAGCGGAAATGTGCGAAAGCCTTGTTAGCTTCAGCCATCCTGTGTGTATCTTCTTTTTTCTTATATGCTCCACCTTCGAGCTTGTATGCAGCCATGAGCTCTGCTGCCAGGCGTTCTGCCATTGAATGGCCTGTGCGTTTACGGGCAAAGGAGATCATGTTCTTCATGCTAATGCTTACTTTGCGGTCGCCCCGAATTTCCATTGGAACCTGGAAAGTAGCACCGCCGACGCGTCTGGCCTTGACCTCAACCTGGGGGGTGACATTTTCAAGAGCCTGCTTGAAAATCTCAAGAGGTGTTTTACCTTCATTCTTGAATTTATCGCCCACGATATCTAGTGAATCGTAAACAATCTGGTAAGCAATTGATTTCTTACCACTGTACATAAGATTATTCACAAACCTTGTTACATACGTATCCTTGTATTTGGGATCCGGTAACAGAATTCTCTTCTTTGGTTTTGATTTTCTCATTATCTTATTCCTTTAATGTTACTTTTTCGGCCTTTTTGCGCCATATTTTGATCTTCTCTGAGTACGGCCGTCTACTCCTGATGTGTCGAGAGCACCGCGAACCAGGTGATAACGTACACCCGGAAGATCTTTAACCCTGCCACCCCTTATAAGTACGATGGAGTGTTCCTGGAGGTTATGGCCTTCTCCCGGAATATAAGCATTTACTTCTTTCTGGTTGGTAAGCCTTACCCTTGCAACTTTCCTCATTGCTGAATTGGGTTTTTTCGGTGTGGTCGTATAAACGCGCACACAAACACCCCTTCTCTGAGGACATGAATCGAGGGCCGGAGCTTTACTTTTATCTACCAGTTTCTTCCTGCCTTTTCTGACTAACTGCTGAATTGTCGGCATATTTCCAATAATTAAGTATTAAATTTTACTTCAAAAAATGGTTTGCAAAGGTATCTATTTTTTTTCTAAATCTGCAAACAGATTCAATATTTTTCTTAAACACTACAACACGCACATTAACTACAAGCCTGAGATGCCATTTATCAGGCCTTGCAGCATGTTTTGAAACTATGTCTATTCAAACTTAGGTGTAAGTTATGAACAGGTGACTTCCCGACCTTTCTCTAAGAAAAACGTTTTGTAAACTTACCTTCGAAAGAAAAACCGGTACTCCTGTGTTTCAAAAAACTGGTGCAAAGAAAATAAATATTTTGCAATTCTGCTCTCTTTCTTAAGCTGTTTTTACAAAAATTATTATTTTTGCCACCTCCAAACCTGGATATATAATAAATAAGTATAAAATAATAACATACAATTATGAAGACATACCAGACTGACCAGATAAAGAACATAGCGCTCCTGGGCAACTCAGGATCCGGTAAAACAATTCTGGGAGAAGCGATGCTCTTTAACGGCGGCATTGTCGAGCGAAGAGGAACCATCGAAGGCAAAAACACGGTCTCCGACTATCGTCCGATAGAACACGAGAACGGGAACTCAATTTACTCAACTGTTCTGTACACTGAATACCAGAACAAGAAGATTAATATTCTCGACACACCGGGACTGGATGATTTCAGCGGTGGGGTTATCTCATCACTCTATGCAGCAGACTCGGCACTCCTGCTTATTAATGCTCAGAACGGGGTTGAGGTTGGAACCGAGATCCACTTCAGGCATGCAGAGAAAGTCCACAAACCAATGATAATCGCAATTAACGGGCTTGATCATGAAAAAGCAAATTTCGACAAGACAATCGAGATGATGAAGGAAAGACTGAGCAATAATATAATTCTTGTTCAGTATCCTGTGAATGAAGGAATTGGATTCAATTCAATAATTGATATCCTCAAAATGAAAATGCTTCGCTACACGAAAGAAGGAGGAAAAGCAGAGTTAGTTGATATTCCTGCTGACCAAAAAGACAGGGCAGAAGAACTCCATAACGCGCTTGTTGAAAAGGCAGCCGAAAGTGATGAAGCATTGATGGAAGTGTTCTTTGCCAATAATACACTTAACGAGATTGAGATCAGGAAGGGAATTGCCAAAGGTTTACTGACACGCAGCATGTTCCCTGTATTTTGCATTTCGGCAAAACAAAACATCGGCGTTGACATTCTTATGGACTTCATCGTTAGTGAAGCACCTTCAATTACTGACATGCCTGCACCCAAGAACAGCAAAGGCAACGAGGTGAAACCCAACCCTGCAGGCCCTGCATCGGTTTATGTATTTAAATCAGCAATCGAGGAGCATATCGGGGAGATAAACTATTTCAGGGTTTACTCGGGAAAGATCACCGAAAACCTCGATGTGATAAACACCAATAACAGCACAAAGGAAAGATTATCACAGCTTTATGTTTGTGCCGGGAAAAACAGGACGAGAGTTTCGGAGCTTCATGTCGGCGATATCGGAGCATTTGTAAAGCTCAAAAACACAAAGATGGATCATACTCTCAATGCCCCGGGCAATGACTGGAGATATGACGGTGTAAAATTCCCGGCACCAAAGTACAGGACTGCCATAAAGGCACATACCGAGAGTGATGATGAAAAGCTTGGTGAAGCACTCAACAAAATGCATCTCGAGGACCCTACAATTATTATAGAGTACTCCAAGGAGCTTAAGCAGATCATTGTTCATGGCCAGGGTGAATATCACCTGAATATCATGAAATGGCATCTTGATAATATCTATAAGATACCCACGAATTTCAATCCTCCCAAGATACCATACCGTGAGACAATCACCAAGTCTGCACAGGCTGATTACCGTCACAAGAAACAGTCGGGAGGTGCAGGTCAGTTCGGTGAGGTTCACATGATCGTAGAACCCTATGAGGAAGGATCAGCAGAAATGACTTCTATGAAGATAGGAGGAAAGGAAATGAAGATTTCCGTAAGGGGTAAAGATGAAATTGATCTCGACTGGGGCGGCAAGCTTATCTATTGCAACTGTATTGTCGGCGGATCGATAGATGCTCGCTTTTTGCCTGCAATACTTAAAGGTATCATGGAGAAAATGGAGGTTGGACCTCTCACAGGTTCTTATGCCCGCGATATAAGAGTATATGTTTACGACGGTAAGATGCACCCGGTTGATTCAAACGAAATCTCTTTCAGGCTGGCAGGAAGGAATGCATTCAGCCAGGCTTTCAAGAATGCTAACCCAAAGATTCTCGAGCCGGTTTATGATGTGGAGATAATGGTTCCCTCCGACCGCATGGGTGATGTGATAAGCGACCTCCAGGGGCGACGCGGGATGGTTCTCGGTATGTCTAGCGAAAAGAGGTTTGAAGTAATCAAGGCAAGAGTTCCGCTTGCTGAAATGAATAAATATTCGACGGCTCTAAGCTCTGTAACCGGGGGACGTGCAATGTACACGATGAAATTCTCGGAGTATGCACAGGTTCCGGGTGACGTACAGGAGGCTGTAATCAAAGCTTATACTGAAGAGGAAGAAGAAGAATAAAAAGACTGTAGCGGTGTTGCATGCAACACCGCTACAGTTATTACACTGTCTTAAGCACATCCCACACGAATGCCCTGATGCCAACTTCTTCATTTATGGCATCGATCTTTTTCACCGTATCAAGCACTTTATCAACAAGATTGTCTTCGACAACAGTTAAAACGCTTTTATTTATTTCAGGCCACGCATGTGTTCCAAGGTGAGGAACACCCGTATTGGTACCAGTACCCTGTACATTTTCCCACATTGAAAAACCTTTTATTTCAAGCTTGTCGAGCATGTATTCAATCTTTTCAGTATGTGCCTGGTTATATATTATCATTATTGCTTTCATAGTTTGTCTATTAAATGATTTCTCAATTTGAAATACCATTCTTTTCATTCATAAAATCCATTTCCTTATACTCGACGAGATGCCTGTTGCGTTCTCCATGTTTTGCAAAGATGGCATACACGATAGGAACCAGAACCAGCGTAACGAAGGTTGAGAAGATAAGTCCCCCGATGACGGCTATACCCATAGGGCTCCATAATTCTGAGCCTGATCCCTTGCTCATTGCCAGCGGCAGCATACCAAGAATCGTGGTGGCAGAAGTCATTAAAACCGGCCTGAGACGCGATCTTCCCGAAATAGCAATTGCTTCATAAAGCTCATTGCCCCGCTCACGCATAAGGTTTATAAAGTCGACGAGCACAACCGCATTCTTCACCACTATACCAATAAGCATAACTGCACCAATGCCTGAAATAACGCTCAGAGTGGTATTTGTGAGGAATAGTGCAATTGCAACACCCGAGAATGCGAATGGTATAGAGAACATTATTATGAATGGCATCTTGAGAGACTCAAACTGGGATGCCATTATAAGGTAAACCAGTATGAGGCTGATGACCATCAGCATGGCAATATCCATGAATGATTCCATCTGGTCTTGTATTGCGCCGGATATTTGTACCATAACACCAGCAGGAAGTTCTGTCTGATCAATAGCCTTCTGAACTTCTATCTGAAGATCGGTAAGAGAACGTTTATAGGGTGTGAATGAAACAGTTACTACACGTTCCTTGCGCTTGTGCTGAATGCTTGGCGGTGACCAATATTCTTTTATTTGGGCGATCTCACCTAACCTAATTATCTGACCCGTCTGATTGGCAATACCTATGTTTTCTATATCAGTAAGAGTACTTGTTGAGCTCTTTTTAAATCTAACAACAATATCATATTCATCACCAAACTGGCGAAGCTGTGTAGCTGTTAGTCCGGCAACCCTGTTTCTTACTGCTGACGATACCATAGCGGTATTCAGACCATTGGTGATCATCTTATTCTGATCAAGAACGATCTGTAATTCGGGTTTTGATTTATCCCGGCTTATGTTTACGTCTTTAGTCCCCTGCATTTTCCTGATTTTGGCGGCAAGCTCTTCAGCAACAATATTCGTCTGTGCAAAATCATAGCCGAATATTTCGATATCGACAGTGCTTCCTCCAAAACTTGCCATATTGGCGGATGTGCTCAGAGAGAAGTCGACGATTTCAGGGAATTTGGAAAGGTCGGCCCTCATTTCCTCTGTTATCTCAAATACCGATTTCTTTCGCTCCTCGATTGGCACCAGCCGGAGATTATACTGTATCGTATGAGTTCCGCCTGATGAAAAGATCGATGCAAAGCCTCCCTGGTCATCCGAACCTGCTGAGGTTTCGATAATATTAATCTCAGGATACCTGGCATGAAATAATGAATCTATCCTGTTTGAGGTTGCAATGGTCTGGCTGACCCTGGTTCCTGTCTGCAGCTCGATTGTTGCAGAAATACGGGATTCATCTGCCTGAGGAAAAAACTCAGTATCAATTAATAAAAACAGACTCATTGAACCAAAGAAAATCAATACTGCAAGGATCACAACAAATTTCTTATGATGCAAGGACCACCTGATTGTTTTCTCATAAAAGCGGTCAAACCAGTCCAAACCTTTTCTGATGCTCCCATCATATGTCCAGATTGGCGCGTCTTTTTTGATAGGATACCACTTCAGCATAATAGAGCTAAGCGTCGGGGTAAGAGTGATTGCGGCAAATACAGAAGTTACAATGGTTATGGTTACTATCATCCCCAGTTGTTTAAAGAGGACGCCTGTCAGACCCTGGACAAATGTTAAAGGGAAGAATACAGCAACGACAGTCAGTGTTGTTACAATAACTGCAAGCCATACTTCATTTGTTGCATAAATAGCCGCCTCCCGGGGACGGCTTCCCCTTTCAATATGTTTTGTGATATTCTCGAGGACGACAATGGCGTCGTCCACCACCATCCCGATCGCTATTGAAAGTGATGTAAGGGATATGATGTTTACAGAGGCACCGGTGACAAACAGGTAAATGAATGCCACTATAAGCGAAATAGGTATTGTAAGTATAATAATAAAGGTGGCTCTCCATCTTCCAAGGAATAAAAGTACAACCAGTATTACAAAGATCCCGGCGTACATAAGCGTTTCAGTCAGGTTACTGATCGATTCCTTAATAAAGGATGCGCTGTCGAAAAGCTTTTCAATTTTGACATCGGATGGAAGGTCCTTTTTGAGCTCATCAAGTGATTTGTCAAGCTCTTCAGTCACCTTGACAGTATTGCCGCCAGATTGTTTCTGGACGAATAATGCCATCCCTTTTAACCCGTTGATCTTTGTATCAAGTTTTGATTCACGGATCGTATCGCGTACTTCAGCTACATCTTTAAGATAAACATTGTTCCCGTTAAAGCTGCTTACCACTATATTCTTTATCGTTTCGCTTTCGGGAAATTCGCCTTGTATACGAAGAGGATAATCTGTCCGGCCCATTTCAATATAACCTGCCGGCATATTGATATTTTCAGCCCTGAGAATATTTCCTATCTGCTCAATGGACAAATTGTAGGCTTCCATCTTCCGGGGATCTACATCTATGTATATCTTACGTCCCGGGACACCTGATAATCCGACTGATCCGACACCTTCAATCCTGTTAAGCGGATTGACGATCTTTTCATTAAGAATTTTTTCTAATCCTCCATAGCTCTCATTCGCTGTAATGGCATAAAAGGAAATAGGCATCATGCTCGTGCTGAACTTGATGATTGAAGGTTTCTCACAATCTTCGGGAAGATATCTTTCGATAAACCCCAGGGTACTTCTTATATCATTTGATGCCTCATCGAGGTTGGTCCCATACTCAAACTGCAGGAAGAGTACAGATAATGCATCACTTGATGTGGATGTAAGTTCTTTAAGATTGCTTATTGAGTTCAGGGAATTTTCAAGTGTTTTTGTCACATTGGCTTCAACATCTGAAGCGCTTGCTCCTGAATATGTCGTATATACAACAACAAATGGCAGCTCCATTTCAGGGTAAAGGTCAACAGGCAACTGAAACAGTGAATAAATACCCATGACCATCAATGCAACAAATATCAGTATAGTTGTTACTGGTCTCTTTACGGAAGTACTGTAAATACTCATTTTCTTAAGTTTGAATTACTGGTTATTACCTGACTACTTCAATCTTGTCGCCGTTGATAAGCTTAGATTGACCTTCTGATACTAGCATGTCGCCTCCCCTGATGTTTTCAGAAATGATCTCGAGCTGGTCATCAAAACGTTTCCCAAGCGTGACTTCCACCCTTTCTGCAACATTATCCCTATCAAGAAATACGTATCTGGTGTTTGTGCCTTCCTGTACCAAAACCGTACCTGCCGGTACCACGAAAGTTTCAACTTCTCCAAGGTCCATCGATACTCTGACAAACATGCCGGGTTTCAGAAGTTCATTTCTGTTAGGCACCTCAATCTCAGCAATAAAGGACCGTGTTGATGAATTGACTGTCGGGGCTATGCGAAAGACTGTCCCGGTGAATTTCTCGCTGGAATAAACGTCAGCCCTGAGCTCTGCCTTCATCCCTCTCTTAACAAGCGGATAATACTGTTCGGAAATGCCAACATTCACCTTCAGGGGATTTATCTGCATGACGGTTACTACCGCCGCTCTTCCGCTTGTTGTTGTCGGCGAGCCAGAATACAGTTCACCGTCTTCAAAATATTTTCCGGTAACCACTCCTGTGAATGGTGCTTTCAGAAGGGTGTTTGCTTCCATGAAATCGACATTGGTCTTAGTAACGTCATATTGTGTCTTCAGCTGGTCGTACTGCTGCTGCTTAGCGCTTCCCGATCTGAGAAGCGTATCCAGACGCGAGAGGTCCTTTGCAAGACTTGCAAGCTGCACCTTTTGCTGGTAAAGTTGTGTGCGGTCCATCAGGAATAGCTCATCGCCCTTGTTCACCCTGTCACCTTCCTCGACATAGATCTTATCGATCCTGCCTGGTGTTGAGGGAGCCATGTTGACCTCTTCAAATGGCAGGATGGTTGCGGTATAGTCAATCGTTCTTGCGATCTTTGTTTTTTCAAGTTTGATCACATTAACCGGAACAGCTGCTTTTTCAGTCGCTGATAAAGCCTCAGGTGAGGTTGCAGGTGACTTTTTCGATGAACATGCTGTAAGGAAAAGTACACTGATAAGTATTGCCGGAATTGTTTTTGCGTATTTCATTATTTTGATTTTTATATATTTTTATTTAATTACATGTTATTCAATAGTTTATCAAGCGCAAGCTTTGTTTGCAGAAGATTCATCAGAGAGGAAATGTAATTGTTTTCCGCCTGAAGGTAGAGTGAGTTTGCCTGTGTAAGGTCGAGGCTGGAGGCCATTCCCTGCTTGAATTTGTTTTCCGTACTGGTATATACCCTTTTCGAAACATCAATGTTGGCTTTTTGTAAATCATACTGGTCACGGGCATTGGCAAGGTTGAACCTTAACTGCTTTTCCTGCAGCATAAGCTGCTCAGTTACCATTTCCCTGCCTGTCCTCGCTTTCTCAAGGTTGACCTGGGCTTGTTTGATTTTTGAATACCTGGAGCCGGTGGCAAGTATCGGCATTGACAGTTGGAGTCCGAGGATTGAGTTCGGAAACCAGCTCAGATCGTTGAGTTTATCGCCCATACCTGATTTATTGTAGGTATAAAAACCTGAAACTGAAGGTAAAACAGTTGATTTTTGCATTTTTAATGAAAGCTGTGACATTTGTTCCTGGCTTGCAACCATTTTATAATTAAGGTTTTGCTTTACATCAAAAGCTGTATTAAGAAGCCGGGAAACATCAACTTTTTCGATAATAGACTTAAGCGATTCTGTAAGAATTATCCTTGTTTCAGGAGCAATGCCAAGCTGGAACCTGAGCAGGTTGTAATTCAACTCGAGGGTCCTCTCCATTGAGCTTTTGGTATTCTCCATCATTGTTACGTTTGATACCATCTGGTCAACATCGGTTGCTTCAGCCATTCCTACAGCAAGCATGGAGCGTGTCGCTTTGAGGGTTTCATTCAGTACGGCAATATTACCATCAAGAATTTTTAATGACTCCTCCGAAACAAGTATCAGATAGTAACTCATCACCACTGATTCCTTTGTATCCTGCTCTGCTCTTTCAACATTCAGTCCGGCAAGCTTCTGTCCCAGGTTTGCTGTCTGAATTCCGACTATATAGGGCGCATTGAAAATCGCTGTTGAAGCCGTCATTCCAAATGAAAGGTCATAAGTTGTTCCAAATTTGAATGCAGTTTTAACTCCATTCATGTCAATAATCCTGGTCATTACAATCAGGTTATCATTAACGGAGGCACTGGTGCTGACCTGCAGTAGTCCGGCGGAAATCGCTTCCCAGCGTCCATATTTTGATACCTCAACATCATATTTGGCCGATTTTATGCTTTTATTGTATGCTATGGCATAATCCTGAGCCTCCTTCAGCGATAGCTTAAGCTCCGCGCTGCTTTCCTGAGCTCTGATAACAGTTACAGGCAGGAGCAAAACAGCAAATGCTGTCAATAATCTGTTTTTCATAATATTTATTTTATTCTTCATGCTGAATTTCTACTGATTGATATTATTTTTTTTCTTTTCATAGATGTCAATAAGATTAAGACCTTTTTGAGTGCAAATTCCCCTCAGGTAATTTATATAAACATTCCTTATAACTTCACTGTCGGAGAAATGATCCGAAGGGAAAATCTCCCTGTCATTCGACATTTTTGCCACCTCAAGCATGCACCTGTTAATGATCTTAACGTCAATATCTTTTCTGAAAATGCCTTCTTTAATTCCTCTTTCTATGATAACCTCATTATTCTTTACATAGGGAAGCTGGTCGATATCCTGAAGTTTTGTAATGATGTTCTGGTGTTGTCGTTTCATGTCCATCTGGAAGGCAGGGCTCATGCTTTTAAAATGTTCCATCATCCTGTTCAGAATGCTATAAATAGCCTCAATAACATTTTCAGATTCATTTAAAACTTTATCAATCACTTCTTTCTGCCGCTCAGCCATCCATTTAAGTACTCCTGACAGCAGTTCATCCTTGTCACTGAAAACCTCGTAAATAGTTCTTTTCGATATCCCCATCTGGGTTGCAAGCATATCCATGGTCACAGCCCTTATGCCATAAGTGCGGAACATGACCGCAGCTTCTTCGATTATTCTCTGCCTATAATCCATGAAATAAAATTAAACGGTGCAAAAATGAGAAAACTTTTTTAGTTTACAAAGTTTTCTTAGATAAATTACTGCTTCAATTAGATAAATAAGCGAAATTTACCGGTGAATAACGGCGCAGAGGCATAACGGCGCAGTGGCGCAAAGGCTAAAACCTGCTAGCCGTTTTACCGTTGAGCCGTGGAGCCATTATACCTTATATATATATGTCAACACCTAAAACAATTTACCAGGTCGACGCTTTCACAACTGAAGCATTCAAAGGCAATCCTGCCGGTGTATGTACTCTGGAAGATGACATGCCGGAAGTATGGATGCAGAATGTGGCAATGGAAATGAATCTGTCCGAAACGGCATTCATCGTTCCAGATAAAGGCTTTTTCAGGATCAGGTTCTTTAGTCCCGAAGCTGAGATACCGCTGTGCGGACATGCCACCTTATCATCTTCACATATTTTATATGAAACGGGTTACGTTCCCCGCAATAAAGAAATAAGATTCCTTTCAAAGGCGGGTGAGCTGATCATCAGGTCGGAGGGCTCCTGGATAACAATGAACTTCCCTGCCTATGGATTGGATCAGATCGAAATTCCGGATAACCTTGAGACAATCATTGGGATCAGACCGTCTGAACTTCATAAAACCGCGCATGGATGGACATTTGTGCTGTTAAAGAGCGAAAGTGAAGTGAGAGATTTGAAACCTGATTTTAAAATGATGAAAAACACCGGTTTCGGAGATATGATAGTTACAGCTTCATCAGATGACAAAAACTATGATTTCTGTGTCCGCTGTTTTGCCCCGGCACTAGGCATTGATGAAGATCCGGTAACAGGTTCGGCCCACTGTGCTCTTGTCCCTTTCTGGTATAATAAAACCGGCCGTACCGATTTTATATCTCACCAGGTTTCAAAAAGAGGCGGAGTCCTGAAAGTAGCGCTGAAAGATGACCGTGTTGAAATTTCAGGCCAGGCACGAACAATTATTAAAGGGCAGATGTTCGTATAGGGAACGGCGTAAAGGCACAAGGGTGCAACGGTACAATGGCATTGCAACTTTGACGTTGATGGGATTCATTATTGGAGTGTGGCAGTAGTAATTGTCGTGCAAGTCATGCGAGTCATGCAAGTCGTTCAGGACCTGCAAGACCTGCAGGACCGCAAGACAATAATCATCTATAGAGATAGACGAATCCCCGATACTCCTTTGAGTCATACTTGATATCATCCCAGCCATAGGCGCGGATTATGTAGAAATAGATCCCCGGCTGTGCCTCGATCGAGGAGTTATTTACCTTGCCGTCCCATCCTTCCCAGTTCTTAAGCCTCTCTCCTTCCCCTGAAAATCCATAAACCTTCAACCCCGACTGGCTGAAAACTTCCATGCTCACAAACCGGAGCGACTTTGATTCAATCCTGAACCTGTCGTTATAACCGTCCTCATCAGGTGTGAAGACATTCGGTATAAGCAGGGATGAACGGTTTACTGTTATCGTTTCGGATCTGACTGAGTCGATACAGTGGAGGTTGCTTTCAATTGTCAGAAGAACGGTATATTCGCCAGGCTTGTAATATGTATGCGGCGGCGGATCCTTAAGATGAGAGATAGTGTCATCGCCAAAATCCCATGTATAGATATCTCCCCGGATCGATGCATCCGTGAAGCTAACTTCCAGCGGAGCTTCACCCTCAGACGGTTCAACAGAGAAATCGGCATTTACATGAATCGATTCGTAAAAGAATGTAGATTCATTTTTGCATCCCAGGGAGCTGACCTCAAGCTTATATGTCACATCCTCAAGTGGTGGTGTATAAGTAACCGGATTCAGGTTGATATCCGGATATGGGATAACCGATTCCGGTGTGGATGACCAGAGGAATGTGATGACGTTTTTCAGTGTCACTGTAGCTGAAGTTAAAGGATCTTTATAGAAAAAGTTAGCTGTCGATGCTTCAGCCTTTCCCGAAAGTGCAACCCTGTTGCACAGTTGCTGCTGCAGGCTGGCCTCCGCAACTGGTGGTGTATCGAAAAAGATCCATCCTGTAAGGGTCTTTACTGTAATTCCGGAACTGTCAATTTTAACCCTGTAACCGCCCCAATCAAGACTATTGATAGTGGAAACAGATACTCCAGGTTGCGTGAGAATGAAAGTACTGAAGCTACCGGTACCATCATTCCACTTATACCATGAATAATCATAAGTTCCCGTGCCTCCGGGCCTTTGTGCAGTTAAAGTCCCTTTTTCAGTGCCCAGGGCATTGCAATAAAAGAATATGGGATCTTTTACCGCCGGAGAGGAAGGATATGAAGTATATCTGATCGATTTCGATCCTGGAGCAGAAAGCTGCGCCAGTACCGATACCGGCATTAAAAAGACAATTATTGAAAACCAGAAACGCACAGGCAGTCTGAAATTTCTTTAATTAACGGTTCCCACCGGATAATTTGTATAATCCGGTGTAAGTTTAATAAAATCTGAAGATTTTTCAGTCGGTATGGAAGACTTCTTCCATATCAGCCCACCATTCACCCTTTGTTCTTGTTGGAACCGGATCCTGCATGGGTTCCATAATTGCCCACCACTCCTGAGTTTTCGGATCGGATGCCATTTTTGCCATATCGGCAGCATAATCGGTGCCGGTATATTCAAAAAATGCAAAGAGCCTGTAGTCTTTATGAAAAATCGTATAGTTCCGGATATTGCATTTTTTTATCATATCAAGAACTTCCGGCCAAACTCCAGCATGGTATTTTTTGTACCGCTCAAAATGTTCCGGCCTTACTCCTATTATCTGTCCGAACCTTTTCATAAGAATGTGTATTTAAACTATTTATTATTATACAAGTTTAATAAAAATAAGGATTTGGTTTATTTCTCATCGATACTCTTTAATCTTCTGTTAATAATTATCCCTCTTTAATTTTAAACATCGGCTTCTACTGAAATTGTATTTGTTATTTTTGCCTTCCCGGAACGCTGTAATTCCGAAAAAAAGAATGACCCATAATTATCTTAACGATCTGAATGATGCTCAGAAACAGGCAGTCATAAGTACTGAAGGTCCTGCTCTTGTAATTGCCGGTGCAGGTGCCGGGAAGACACGCGTTCTCACCTACCGTATAGCACATCTTCTTCAGAATGGAGTGAAGGCCGGGAAGATACTTGCGCTCACCTTCACTAATAAAGCTGCAGGCGAAATGAAGGAGAGGATTGCCAGGATAGCCGGACCCGAGATTGCCAGGTACCTGTGGATGGGAACCTTTCACTCCATATTTGCTAAATTCCTCAGGATTGAAGGCGACAGACTGGGATACAAATCAAATTATACAATCTACGACGCCGTCGATGCAAAAAGCCTCATACGCACTATCATAAAAGAGCTAAACCTCGACGATAATATCTATAAACCCGGAGCGATCTCTGCCAGGATATCAATGGTAAAGAATAACCTCATAACTGCCAGAATTTATGCTGCTGATGCATCGTTGCAGGAATATGACAAGGCTAGCAGGATGCCACTACTTTCTGACATATACAGGATATATGCTTCGAGATGTTTCCGGGCCAATGCCATGGATTTCGACGACCTGCTGATGAACACCAACATACTTTTCAGGGATTTCCCGGAAGTGCTTGCTTCCTACCAGGATCGTTTTAATTATATACTCGTGGATGAATATCAGGACACAAACTATGCTCAATACCTGATTGTCAAGAAACTTGCTGCCAGTCATCATAATCTCTGCGTGGTCGGCGATGATGCCCAGAGTATATATTCTTTCCGGGGTGCAAGGATCGAGAATATACTGGAATTCAAGAATGATTACCCTGAATATAAGCTCTTCAAGCTTGAGCAGAATTATCGCTCAACCCAGACTATTGTGAATGCCGCAAACAAGATAATATCAAATAATGAGGGCCAGATACATAAAACTGTCTTTTCGAAGAACGAGCCGGGTGAAAAGATAATGATCATGCAGGCAATGACCGACACCGAGGAAGGGTTCCTGATTGCCTCCGACATATTCGACAGGAGGTATTCGAATCAGCTCAACTGGTCAGATTTCGCCATACTCTACAGGACCAACGCCCAGAGCCGCATCTTTGAGGAGACACTGCGCAGGAAGAACATACCATATAAGATATACGGAGGACTATCATTTTACGAACGAAAGGAGATCAAGGATATCCTAGCATATTTCAGGCTTATAATCAACCGCGAAGATGAGGAGGCGCTTAAAAGATCCATAAACTACCCTAAAAGGGGTATCGGTGACACTACCATTCAGAAAATATTTGACCTTGCTTCTGAAAATAATGTTGGTGCATGGCAGCTGGTTAATGAGGCAGGCAATTACCAGCAGCATTTTAATGCTGGCACTGTGAAAAAATTAACAGTATATGCCGGTCTTATAGATGCACTTTCAAAGGATGCAGATAAATCAGATGCCTATACCAAAGCAAGAGAGATAGCTGCCGGATCAGGGATAATGAAAGAGCTTCGCGATGGAAAGCTTCCCGAGGAGATCAGCCGTTATGAGAACATGGAAGAGCTTCTTAATGCCATTAAGATATTCACCGAAGCTGCTGAGACCAACGGAGAACCTTCAACTCTTGGAGCCTATCTGACCAATGTTGCTCTTCTCACTGATCAGGATAACGAAAAAGAGGAGGACAGGGAAAAGGTCACACTGATGACAATGCATTCAGCCAAAGGATTGGAATTCAGTCATGTCTATATCGTAGGAATGGAAGACACGCTATTCCCTTCCCCTATGTCGTCGGGCAGTTCGAGGGAGCTTGAGGAGGAGAGACGGCTCTTCTATGTGGCCGTGACCCGTGCAAAGAAACAGGCCACACTGAGTTACGCCCTGAACAGGTATAAATGGGGAAATCTCGAAAGGAGCAATCCGAGCAGATTCCTCCGCGAGCTCGATATGAAATATGTAGATTACCCTCAGACAGGAGGCAAGCCTTTCCAGGCAAGGAAAAGTTCTGATGAAAGGCCCTCTCCCTTCAGAGAAGAGCAGGCTATTTATAAACCTTCGTCCAGGCTGAAAAAATTATCAAAACCAGCAGAGCAGCCTGCCACACCTTTCAATGGCAGCGATCCGTCGAAGTTCTCGGAGGGTGATTCCGTGCAGCATGAAAGATTTGGCGACGGCATTATAGTCTCAATCGAAGGAGTGCCACCAAATCAGACAGCTACTGTCGAATTTGACAAAGAAGGAAAGAAGAAGCTTCTGCTGAGGTTTGCAAAACTGATTAAGAACCCCCCAACCCCACTAAAGGGGGGCTAATTATTGATAAAAACTGTTTCTGGAATTTATCTGAATTGAACCCTCTTTAGGGGGTGCCACGCCTCGGCGTGGCGGGGGTCATTTAGTCCCTGCCTGGTTGAAATTCATCTGGCGAAGCGGATATCCAGTTGGCGACATAGTATGCTTGAAACCCAGGTTAATCTCCTTTGTTTCGGATTTCATTGCCAGCTTACCCTTTTCGTCATATGATTCCATCGCCAGGGTCGCTGCACCACGGAGCTCCGGGCTGTCGAAATAAGGAGATACTCCGGCTTTGGAAAGGGTTCTCTTATCAGCAGCGAGCTTCAGATCCTTGGTCAGCCACACCTTGTTGTATTCTTTTTTACCGGTCTCCTTCACCAGATATTCGTCGCATTTATAGCCGGCAATCACCTTGCTGTTACCTGTTTTAGTAATAACTGGTTTAGGAGTAGATTCTGCCTGTGCAGTGGTTTCATCCGGCACATCGCTTATCATACCTATTTTTGTTCCGCCCATTTCGGTAAGCATCAAAAAGGACTTGTTGGTGCCGTCATAAATGAAAGAAGAAGTCATGGCTACCTGGTCGCCTTCATCGGTAGTACCGGCAATCTTTGATTCGATTCCTGCATCGGGTGATTTATCGCTGTAATAGATATAATAATCCATTTTCACGACGTCCTTGCCGTCGTACATCTCAGCCTGCATGTAAATCCTGTTATTAAATGAATAGGAATCGCTGTATTTTGATGTGACCGGACCGCCACCCATTAAAGCGCCAAGATTAAAGCCACCGCCGCCCTCGCTCCCGGCTTTCTCTCCCTGATTGTTTCGCTGGTTTCCTTCTGACTTTTTAGCCTGACTATTTTTTTCATTTGCGGCGTTGGTACTATCAAAATCATGCTGGACCTTATCAGCAGCTTTATTTACTTCTTCCTCTGCTTTTTTATCAATCTCTTTGTCTACTCTTTTATCAGCAGCATTAGCTGCAGCATCTACAGCTCTGTTGACCTTGCTTCTCAGATACCCGCCTGGCTGTCCGCTGGAATATGATGTAACGGCAAAAATCAGGATAAATGACAGAATAATTGATTTTGTTTTCATGTCGGAGGTTTTTAATAATTACAAGTAAAATTACAAATTTTAGATCTCAAAAAAAAACCTGCCGGAACCTAAATTCGCGGCAGGTTGAAAACTAATTAAGGAAATATGTGGATGCTCTGCAATTTATGCAGCAACTGCTTCCGGTTCTGCAGGTTTCTCCTTTTCGATAAGTACCGACTGGTAAAGAGAGGCGAATGAGCTTTTTACCCATATACCAGCAGCTAAAACTCCGACAAATACTAGCATTAAGCCAAAAATATAGATGAAGAATGAAACAAATCCCATAAGGAATATTGTCCATCCATGCCCTCTAGTCAGCTTCCAGCTCAATTCAACCGATTCTATCGGATCAAGCTTTTTATCCATAACTATATATGGTACAAATGCAAGCCGGCATGCTATGATTATACCCGGGACAAAAAGTGCAAACAGGCCAATCACTACCAGGGCAAAGACCAGCAGGTTGGCAAGGATTATATTCAGGTAGTTAGTCCAGAATCCCTTAATAAGCCACTCAAAATCGGGTTTAATCTTCCTTACAGACTCCACGAAGATCATCTTGGCACCATATTTTACCACAGGCAGCGCAAGGAACGTATATGCAATTGCCATTATTCCGATAATTATCGCCAGAGCTCCCAGCGAAGCAATACCGAATATCTGTCCCCAGTCACCATTCCAGTGATGCCAGTTAACAAAATCCTTGAAATCATCATTGTTAAAATTGAATTTCATACCATTCATTGGTCCTGTGAGTATTACAAGTACTATAACTACAAGCAATAATCTGAGGAAGTTATTAAACATAACATTCCAGCCGGTTCCGAAACTGTCGCCAAATGTTGGGATCAGTTTGTATTCTCTGATTTTTTCCATTGTTGCATTCATGACATTTAAGTTTTAGTAATAATTCAGAGCAAATGTAAACCCCGTTTTGCATACAGGCTTCATACTATAGTATTGAATTCAATTATTTCCTACTTAAGTATGGAGACAATACTTTAGTAGTATTGCGGATTGCGGATTTCAGAAT